>Ga0316205_10000503_pt1 | contig 71141 bp, 107 predicted proteins | sample 3monthpyrite_MG_FD_204941 | JGI IMG/M metagenome (GOLD analysis project Ga0316205, IMG submission 204941) | Microbial mat bacterial communities from mineral coupon in-situ incubated in ocean water Damariscotta River, Maine, United States -... | ecosystem: Environmental > Aquatic > Marine >...
AGTGTTCAAGATAGACCGGTGCCACCGCCAGCCAGCCAGCCATGTCGCTGATCGTCGTTGCCCCAGCGGATGCTCTATATCGGAAGCCCGTAGCCGTCCATATTACTCCATCTGCTACGGTCTCGCCCGCTGCGTCCATCCGTGCCTTGGCCGCAACCATGCGGGCGCGTGTGCTGAAATTTAGGCCCGCCTCATACCATTTGACGCCGTTGACCGTCAGATGCTGATCGCTTGCGCCAGATGCGGCAACTTCCCAAGATGACCCATCCGCAAGCCTGAATATATCCCCAGCCGTGACTGAACCAACACTACCGGCGGTATATGTGAAATCAGTGTTTGCAATAAACTCTGCATATGTGATGCGGTTGGTCTGGTTGATTTTCTTGCGCGTGGCTGACCACGTTTCGCGCTGCTGAATAAGACCCATGGCGGTATCCTTGTTATTTATGCAATTACGGCGACGTGGATTTCGTCGTGGTCGTAGGCCGCTGGTGTGGAACTCTCTGAAACGTTGCTTAGAACGATAATTTGCACACTCCCGGTTGCCCGCGTTCCAACAAACCCAAAAACGGACCGGCTATCTGATCGCGGCCCAAGTGTGATTTGAACATTGTAATTGGCGCTGCTCATCGCGGTCGTGAAGTTCAGCGTGTAGTCGCCGGTCCCATTGTCTGTAACGCTGGCGATGTTGAAATCTCCGCTCACAGATGGCGTTCCGGTTCCATTCAGAACGCATTGTGCCTGCACATATACCCCCTGATACAGCGGCCTACCGTTATTTCGTTGATATGAAATCACCCGCCAACTGCCAGCGGAATACTCTTGGAGAACGGCGATATCGCCCGCTTCTGCGGTAATGTTCGCGGTTGTCGGAACAACGATAAATGGCGGGTTGCTGGCCAGAACCGCCGCGCCGTCAAAGTGAAGGGCAACAACTGTTCCCACGCCCTTTGTCGCAATCGTGTTGATTGTCGCGGTGCCGGTAACGTCAAAGTTGTTTCCGTCATCGCCAAGCGTCAGCGCAGAAGCGGAAGCCACATCCGCGCCTTTGGACCAGCGGACTTGCTTGCTGTTCGTGTCCAGAATGCCACCGAGTTGCGGCGTCGTGTCCTCGACAACGTTTTGCAGGCTCTTGGTGTGAACCTCCTCGATGGCGTCTTGCACTGTGGTTGAGGATGACCAAGGGGGGGGCGAAAATGAAATAGCTGACGCGCCAGATGTTGAAAGGGGAATGGAATTGGCTGGATCTAACGGAAAGCCGGGAAGGGTCACGCCGCTGCTGTCTGTTACGTTGACCTTGGTTTGCACCGCGCCCGCCGTGAACACTTGTGGGAATACGCCGCTGCTGTCAGCCACAAGCGGTTGCGCGTGAACAGCCGAAAGCGCCGAGTCTGAGTAAACCGTTTGCTCTGTCACCGTGTTCACGTTATAGAACCGGGCCAGCGCGCCAGATACCGGGTTTCCGTTGCCATCCACGGCCCGAATTGGGTTGTGGTTTAGTTGGTTTGCCATGAGGGTTTCCCATAAAAAAACCGCCCATTGGGGCGGCGTCGGTTGGTTTGGGTATGCGTCGGATTATTGCGGACCTGTGCGTTCTTCTGTAGCCGTCGATACGGCCACCCCGGTAAGGTATGGCAGGAGTCTCGGGACCACTCTTTGCTCGAATGCCCCGCTTGCCGTGTCGGTTAGAAGCGCGCGGAAAAGCTCAGGATCTTCAACAGCGTCTGCAAGCAATTGCGATGCCCTGTCAGCGGTCAGGCTCCTAAGCATGTCCCTTGCCCTAGATGATGCCATTTGCGCGGTTTGAAGGCTGCCGCCACCACCGCCGCCCATTTCAGCGCCAACCCGTGCCGCGAACACGCGAACAACATACTCAAGGGCGCGGTTTGCGGATGCCCCTGAAAGGCTTGGTCCTATTGACGGCGCGTCAGTGCGCGCGGCATCCATGCGAACAGTTGCAGCGATAATGCTTTCCAATCGACTGATTTCATCGTTTGAAAAGACTTGGCGCATTGCGACCTGGAAACGCGGGTCGCTCATGCTTGTCACGAGCCTATCACCGCTTGGGAACTGGCTTCCGCCATCAGTCCTGAGTGCGCGGCGGATTAATTCATCAGAAAAAACGCCTTTAACGCCAGCCAAAGCCTCCCCAGACGTGTCGCGCCGGGCCTCGAGTGCAATGCGCCGTGCCGCCTGCATCGGGTTCGGCGCGTCGATGATCGACCGTATCGCCGTTTCCCTCTGCCCATTTATGAAACCAGCAGCCGCATTTGTTCTTGCCCCACTAACCTCGGCAATCCTATCAGATGCTCTGGCCGCTAGCAAATCAGCCGCGTCCCGCTTTCCTACCGCACCTGTAATGTCATCGCGCAAATCCGGGTATCTCTGCAATAATTCTGAATTATCACGAATGAATCTGTGTGCTGACGCGCGGGTAAACTCCCCCGTTGGGGAAATCGCGCTTTCAGTAAATCGCCGCATGATGAAATCACGAATTGCAGGCTCCGCCGCTGGTGCCGCGATTTCTATCTGCCTTGCGGCGACTGACGCTTGCGTGCCTGCGCGGCCAACAGTGCGGCTAAGCGATAGTTCTGGGTCTGTCGCAGTATCGCCATCAGCCGTGCGCCGCAAAATCCGACCGACAGCGCCCCGGTCAAATGTTTCGTGCAAAGCAGAGCTAAAGGCCCGCGCCTCATTTATCTGTTGGCCGATTTGCGTTGTGCCATCAATTGCCCCCATATCACGCAACAACGCCTCCGCAACAGTGTCGGCGATGCGGGCGGCATTTGTATTAGGGGCCTGCCCTGCCCGGAACACGCGAGAAAGCCTTCGTAACTCAGAGTAGAGTCCGTGCATTTCCCTGATTGTTTCGCTGTCGCCAAACTCCCCGCCCTCTGCCAACAGCCTGCGCAAAACAAGCGGGATGTCTGCTTGCTGCGCACGCGATGTCTCAGAAATTACCCGCTGCGCAGTTTCCCTAGATGTTCTGGTGTCAACCTGAACCATCTCCGGTATGGCTTCCCAGAGCTTGCTTTCCTCTGCCATGGCATTGGCACGCGCAACTCTGATTTCTTCTGTGACAAACGCACCATTATCACTTTCAGCGCGACGCGGGCCAAGTTTTTCAAGACGTGCGTTCGCGGCTTCGGAAGCTCCCCGCACACGTTCCGCTAAGGTTTCGCCGAATTGCGCCCGCATATTTGTGAAGAATCTGCGGGTTGCCTCGAAATCGCCGCCCATATCCTGGATAGCGCCCAGAGCACGGTCGGAGCTTTCTTGCAACTGAGCGTCAAGACGTTCGCGCAAGACAGGGTTTTGCGACGCCGCTGTCTGTTCTATCGCAAGCATGTTGGGGTCACCGGTTTGTTGCGCCGGGGAAAGACCAAATTCGTTATCACGTGTGACTAGCTGCCCAAGTTCTCGCGCCCTTTCTTCGCCGCCTGCCAGATCCTGCATTCTGGTTCGCGCAACTTCGTATGAGCCGCCGCGCGTATATGGCGCAAGGGTGGCTTGAAGCCTGTTGCGGAGCGCATTAGCGCCAACTACTGACGGCACAACGCGGGCCGTTTGACGCGCGACGGAAGGAACTGCCGCAATGCCAAGCGGGGCCACAACAGCGGCGGTATTCTGAATCCATGGCGGCGCGCCCATTTGCTCCGCCTGCTCTGCCGCGCCGCCAGATGCCCCACCCGCAGTAACTTCTGCGGCAAGCCCACCGCGTGTTGCCAAGCTGCTAAAAACATCGTCCGCGAATTGCCCGATAACTGGCGCAGCCGACAGGCCACGTGCGGCTGCCGCTGCCGGGATTGCGCCGCCTGCGGCCTGCCCTGCGCCACGAAAAGCGCCCTGAATAAACCCATCTGGCTGTTCGCGCGTAACCGCTATGTTTGCGGCCTCCATGGCATTTGTGATGCCTTCCGTTGCTGAGCCTGTTTGAAGCGCCGTTCCCTCCCATGCAGGATCGTTGAACGGGTTCACGAAATCGACCAACCCCCCGACGCTTTCAGCGATGCCGCGATTCAGTTGCGCCATGTTGCCGGGCCGAGACGATGGCCCGTCACGCTGAATTTGTTGCACTATTCGCGCCAGTTCTCTGGCATCGTTTGCCGCGCCTGGAACGCCTCGATCAGCTGCATCAGACGCATTGCGGAGGGCTTCAAGGGCTTGCTCTAACTCCATCAGTCAAGCCACCTGTTCAACAGTTCTGTATCTTGCTCTGAAAGCCCTTCCGCTGACGTGTTTATGCCTTCAAGCGCGGAATCCACGCGGCCAATCATGCGTTCAATTACTGCAATTCTGTTGCTTGTTTCGCTATAGGATCTTGGCGAAACCGCGCCACCAAGCGCCCGCCGTTGCGTTGCCAACTCACGCTCAAGGCTGCCGCGAATGGCATTGAATTGCGTTGTGGCGCGTTGCGGGCCGGTTAGCAATGATCCGGGTTCCGGGATGGTTCTCCGAATTGCTGTCATCAGCCAAGACGGCGGCTGTCGATCGTATGCCGCAGAAAGTTCCTGCGTCAGTTCGTCCGTGAGTCTGGCAAGTTCTGCACTTGCTTGTGCCGTTTCTGGGAACGGTTGGTCCAGCCCTGCGGTGTCAGCGGCAATATTTGCGACGTTTCTGGCCGCGCCCGCAACACCGAATGCGGTATCAGCGCCCCCAATCGGGTCTTGCTGAATTTGCTCCGGACCCAGTGCCGCGCCAGTTCCTGCATTAGGTGCGCCCTGCGAGAAAATCAGGTTTCCGTTTTCGTCGTAGACCGATGTCTGCTGTGGCGCGCCGCCAACTGGGGTTATCTGGCCGTTAGCGTTGCGCTGATATGTTCGGCTGGGATCAAGGCCGGGGATAGCGGCGACTTCTTCCGGCGACATAATTGAATAAGTCGGCGTATCAGGCTGTCCCGACATCGCAAGGTCAAGGCCAGTTGGCGTTTCGGTATACAGGTTGCCATCGAACTCGCGGTAAGAAGGCGCTGACGGCTCTGTGTAACCCTCATAGAAGGATATAACAGCGTCGCGCTGATCGAATTGGCCGACAAGTTCATCGGCCCCGAATTGCGTTGCGATGGCATCCCACTCAGCCGCAGAACCGGCAGTTCGAGCGGCACCTAAACCGCGCCGGATTTCCGCCTCCTGCGCGTCCCGCTCTGCCCGAGATTGAGACGCCGCTGCGCTTGCCGCTGCCCGCGCACCGGCCGCCCGAGCCATTCGCAGACGCTCCTGCCGCTCCGCCCGCTGGTCCTGCACATTTCTAACATCCAATGCCGCCATGGGATCAAGACCGGCCAGCGCATTTAGGGACGAGGCATCGCCCGCCAATATCCCCGGCCCCTGCGTCTGATAAAGGTCGCGCAAATTGTTCTGGTCGCGCACCGCATTCGTTTGTGCCGCAAGCTGCGTTCCCGCCGCAAGCGCACCCAAGGAGTTTACCGGCTGTCCCGCCAGAATGATCCGTGAATCCATTACTGCCATCAGTATGCCCCCGGCATCATGCTCAAAAAGTTCTGGTTCTGGTTTGGCCGCGTCATAAAATCAGCGACGTTCAATTGATTAATCCGTGGCCGCGCTGCGAGGAACTGCGCAAGCTGGTTGGTCTGCTGTCCCTGTGGGGACTCAGAAACCGCAGTCAGGGCGTTCTGCTGCGGGTTGGGCGGTGATCCGTCATCAAGCGGCACTCTGCCGCCCCCTGCGCCCGCTAGTTCGATGTGCCACGGTTCCCAATCCATCGGGAACTGCATACCGTATCGGCCTGCGTTCGCATGGACGTATTCCCGCGCCGCGCCGTTGAGAAACCCGAGGTCAGCCGCCCGGCCCGCGTTGTGTCTGGAATTGCCAGGCGGTGCCACCCACTGCCGCGCCGCGCTTTCAGACCCATATCGCTGAATGGCGTCATCGAAAAGCTGCGCTTGCAGTTCCGGGGAACGATACGCGGAGTTGACACGCAATTGCGCCTGTATCTCGGGCGGGGCTTCCGAGAACAATCGCTGCAATGCGCCAACAAACGGCGCGTCAAGCCCCGACATCGCGTCGGCGCGGGTTCCACCGCCTGATAGATATGGAGACCAATCCCAAGCGTCAGTTGTCATATCACCAGCCCCCGAGCCAGTTGCCGCCGCCCCCAAAAGCAATGTCACCGAGCCATCCGCCAGCCTGCCCGCCCTGATTGCCGTTTTGCAGGTTCTGATACTGGTATAGGCCGGTCAGGTTGTTAATCGTGCCCGTAATGGCATTACCCTGCCCGATGGCACCAGCCGCCTGCGCGTTGCCGAGATTTGCCAACGCAGTGCTTGCCCCGTTTGCGTAGTTCTGACCCGCCGCCGCGCCTTGGCCCGCCGCGTTTTGGCCGCTTGAAACCAGGCCGGAAAGCCGGTTGAGGTAGTTATCGCGGCCAAGGCTGGCAATATCAATTGCCCGGTCGTTTGCTGCCTGAATCGTTGCGCCAGAATTAAGACCACCGCGCGCCGCCGCGCTTGCATCAACGCCCGCTATGCCCTGCTGGATTCTGAACAGATTGTCAGGGCTGGCCTGATAGCCTTGGTAAACGGTGCCGCCAGTTCGGTTCGCGTTAGCGTATGACTCGGCTTCCTCGCGCGTGTCAAATATCTGATCGCCCGCTTGGTATCGCGTTGCCGCGCCGCCAACCCATCGCTGGCCCGGAATGCTTCTCCCGCCCTCCCCGGCGTCGTTCATCCGCTCGGTCATAAACGATTCATAGCGCCCGCCGCCGGGAATTTCCGTAACATCGACCGGCGTTCCACCGATTGTCGGGGCATCGCCGATGCCTAGATCAAACATCAGTGCAGCAAGGGCGTTTGTGTTGTTTTCAAGATACGGGTCAAACCGGCCAAGGTCTTCTTCATAAATTCGTTCTTGAAGATCAATCTGCCGGTTCGCTGTCGCCTGTTGCGCCCTTGCGGCTCTGCTGGCCGCTCGGCCCTGAATAATGCCCCCAACTACTGCGCCAATGCCCATTACTTCGCCCACCCTTGCATGATGATTGCACCACCTGGCAGGGGCATCCGGCCATCCTCGACAAAGCCAAGGCGGCGCGCGAATGCCATCGCTGCACGGTTGCTTTCGGGCGTCCACCCGATGATACGTTCAGGCCCTTCGGCCTCCCAAAATTCATTCAAAACGGCCCGCGCCGGGGTTGTTAGAAACCCCCAACCCTCTGGCTTTACCGCGTAATGCGCCATCCAAACGCCCGGCCAGAACGTGCGATGAAACATTCCACAAACCGGCCCATGCGCGTAATATTTAACCCCGTCTGAGGGCAGGTTTTCAGGCGTCGCACCCATTATCTGCTGCGACTTGTGGCGCAGGTATTCCCGCGCTTCATCAACTGTGATTTTCACGGCTCTAGCGTTACTATCCGGGCTTCGTGATCCCGCAACGCGGCCACAAGGCGTTGCAACAGTTCCAGACCGTCCAGTGTCAGCGCGCCGGTTTTGGGGTCGATTATGGGCTGGCCCGAAAGCGGGTCTTTCAGCTCGACTGTCATACTATTTCCAAGTTTGCGTTTGCGTCCATCGTGAAATCAATGGGATCTGATGTGGTTACCTCTGCCGTCGCCTGTCGGAACTGCCCAAGTGACCGCAGAACGATCCTTTGCCGATATTCACCTTGACGGCCTATATCGCGGGTCCGCTCTGGCCCCCACGTCTGGCCGTTATCCTTGCTTAGTCGAACCATGATTTGCGGCTCTCGGGTGTATTCCCCGTTGATTTCCCAATAATCCGCATCTTCCAGAACAAGAGCGTCATATTCATACGGAATTGGGGTGCCATCCTCGCGATCCATAATTGTATCAACGTAGGTCGTGAAACTTGACTGGTCGAACCGCCCGACACGCCCCGTAAATTCCAATTTTGGAATGCGGAACCGCTTGCCCTCATTGTAAAGCGTGCTTGACACAATGCGGCGAACCATTGCCGCCCCGTTATCCTCGTTCGTGCGGGATAGCTTGTCGATCTTGCCGGTAATGCTGCCGACATACCAATCGCCCCAAGCCTTTGCGCTGGCCTCAGCATTCCATAAATCATTCCCAAAGCCATTGGCCCGCTCGTGCCACTCACCGGTTGCGATGTCATAGCACCATGCCGGGCGGTCGCTGAACTTGATGACGCAGAACTTGTGCCCCTCGTCGGTATAGCTGAAACATGTTGTCGGGTCTGAATACCGGATTGCCGTTTCAACGGCAGAACTTGATATTGGTTGCCTTGTGGCACCATCGGTAAGGTAAACAATGCCATCAGACCCAACAAAGAACGCGCCGCCGTTGAACTTGGCCGCAAGGCGTTTGGATTTCAGACCGATGTCATAGACCGCGCCCGTCATCCGCGCGAATGCGTTGGCACCGGCCTGCCCAGTCGGATACCAGACCTCAATAGACCGTTCCTTCATGATCCAAGCGCGCCCGCCAATCGCCATAACGCGCAGGTTGTTATCGTCTCGCCCTTCCATCGTTGCGAAGTTAAGCCCCGGCAATGACGTGGGATCTGCCAAGTCAGACCATTGTAGCCTCTGCCCGTCCTCCTCAGTTAGCAGGACATAACCGCTGAGAAAGTCGCCAGAACCAAATGCTGAAAACGCGCCAGAAGTCGGCTCACTCATGGTAGACCCATCCCAGACAAAATACCTGCCATCGGAGACGACACAGACATTTTGATTTGCTAGAGTCTTGTTGCCGAATATCTGCGCGCCCTCTGCGCTTACAGTGGTTCCCAGTGCCGTTGCCGTGCCCGCTTGACCAATGCTGTAGAGCGTATCGCTTACCAGAACATAAAACGAGCTGCCGAGAAATGTCATGTCGCGTACATGCAAATCTGGCAGGGTAACAAACTCGGTCATGCCAAGGACAGACTTGATCGCATGGGTTGACTTACCGCCCGGCGGCAATGGCTCACGGTAACAGTTAATTAGCCGCCCTGAATTGCCCTGCTCGTTATCCTGGTCGCGCGCGGATTGCCCGGCGAAAGTCAGGCTTACCATTAGCTAAACCACGTGCGTTGTGAGGGCATATTCAACAGGCCCGGCGCGATTGTTGCCTCATTTGTTGCGAAATATGCCGCCTGGAACGTGCGGAACCAGTCGTCCGCATCAAACCGCGCTGGAATCTCGTAATCAGGAGAGATCCGCGCCGCGAGTAGGAAAACAGTTCCTTCCTCGTATTCCTGCCCAAGCGGGAATGTGTCATTCAGTGTTACATCTGTGTGCGTCAGGTCAACGCCGCGCAGTTTCCACCCATGAAACATCGCGTTGAGTGCGTCCAGAGCCTCGGCCATTTCTTCCGCCTCGGCTTCTTCCCGAGGACCGATAAGGCCGATCTTGCGCATCGAGCGGGATATGATTTCGCGGACGGTCGCCATGGCACACCTCTGTTTGAGTAGGCGGGGCCGTTAAGCCCCGCCCGTTGTTGATTAGCTGGTCAATCGAGCCACAAGGCGCGGATCGGTGCATTTTACCCCGAAAAGCATGTCAAAGCGCATGGTGTGCGCCAGCGTGTCGCCGTTGACATACTCAGTGGCCGAAATGGTGACCTTGTTGCCCGATTTGGTGCTGGTTTTGACACCAGAGCCAGAGGCGATTTTCAGCGGGCGAGTAACCAGCGAAAACGCCTTCGGGTGCATCAGCAGCGATTGCTTGTAGCCGGTGCCGCCAGTGCCGGTCTTGACCGTGATTGCCGCGTTGTCGGCAGGTTGTGCCGTCACAGTCTGATACGCGCCCGAGGTGATCATCGGGGGCGATACGGTCAAAGCAGCCGGGCCAGTGGTCGCGCCGGAATCGGCATCGGCCAGAACGGTGAACGTCTGCAAGCGGCCAGTGCTCTGCTTCGAGATCGGGTTGACCGCGAAAACACCTGCGATAGTGATAATATCGCCCGCTTTCAGAATGCCGGTGGTGGAATTGGTCCATCCATCGGTGTTCAGGGTCTGGGACCAAGTGTCCTTGGATGCCAGATAAGTCACAGCCTGAGTGCCGCCATTGACCAGCGGGGTGCCGGTTGCAACGCCAACGGTGTGGGTTGGCGTGTGGACGCTCTCGAAGTTGTCGAAACCTGCGTAACGCCCTATTTTGGCTTCCTCGAATGCTGACTTGGCCTTGTCCTGGACATAAACGCCCTTGAGTCCATCGGCCAGTTCAAGCGCCGCCTCGGTGCCGTGGACAGCGAACCGATCAGCCTGCGGCACTGCCGCATCCGTCATGATCGCGCCAACGCCACCAAGGGCCTTGAACGTCGCCGGGACCGTGCCTGGGGTGCCGTCGAACCAATAGGCGCTGGTGTAAAGCGACGCCAACTCGGTTTCAATCTTGTCGCGCATCCGAATGACGGCGGGGCGGATAATATCCTCCTGCACACGGTCAAATGAAAGCGTGGCGTCGATTGCGCCGATATCCACCGGAATCGAGACTGTCTTGTTCATCGTCACAGTGGTTTTGCCCTGCACGATATCCTCACGGTAGGACGACACATCAAGGTCATCTTCTTGCCCGAGGTATTGCGTAGGGCGGCGGATGCTAACCGTGTCGCCGACCATCGCATACTCTTTCGAGTAGTCCGTGTTGACCTTGTTGCCTAGAATAAGCTCATTCTCAAGCTGCATTAGGCCCTCCTGTGCGAACACAGAGGGCGTCAGAAAGGTGTTTGCCATTTACTTGGCTCCTTAGAAGCTGCCGCCGTTTTCCCGCCAAGCCCGGTATTCCTTCGGGGTCATCTTGGACGGGTCTTTGGTCGCCGTGGCCTTCGGGCGCACGGGTGTAACCGGATCGGGGGCAGTAGTTTGGGTTTTGACCTTCGGCATGGATAGACGGGCCTCGATTGCCCCTAGGTTCCGCGCCATTTCAAGGTCACTCATTTGCGCAATCCGCGCCGCTTCCGCTTTGTTTGTCCCAAGGTGATAAGCGATGTCTGCGCCAAGGTCGGACGAGGCAATCACGCGGGCCATAGAGGGCGTAATTGACAAATCTTCGGCGGTTACAACGGTGTCGAAATCGGTGTATTTGCTCCGTGCCTCGCCAGCTTGGTCGGCCCAATTTTGGGCCATTTCCCGCTGTTCCTGCTCGGAGATACTGCTGATTTCAGCCGCTTTCCGCTCCGCTTCCATTTCCAACTCACGCTTTTGGCGGTTGTCGATGGCGGCAAGGCTATGATGGGCCGTTTTTGCCGCCAGGAAGTCATCGTAATTGGCGTAATCCTCTTGCTTGGGGGGCTGCGATTCTTGCGCAACTTGCTGCAAGCGTTCAAGTTTGACCTTCGTTTCGGCCAATTCCTTTTGCGCCTGCGCTTCACTATCTTTTAACCGTCGCACCTCGGCCCTGCGCCGTTCGCGGCGGGCCTTTGCGGGGCTGACTGTTTCCTCTTCACCTTCCGACTCCGAGGCGGGCTGGCCTTCTTCCTGCCCTTCCGTTTCTTGCGTCTCGTCTGACACTTCTTCGGTTTGCGTGATGGTTTCGTTTTCCGTCACGTCATCATCACTCGCCACCGCAGGGGCGAGGGTTTGCTCTTCTTCCATTTTTCTGCCTGTTTAAAAGGTCCGCGTTAAGACCGGTTGGGGGGCTTGCTGCCCCATCGCGCTATGAAGCGCACGAGCGACCGCCTGTTGGATCGCCGCGTCTAGCTGGCCGTTCTTGATGGCCAATTCCAAAGATTTCTCCGCAACATCGAGCTGGGCTTTTTCGGCATCCGCCTGCGCTTCTTTCGCGCCCGCAACTTCCTGTTCCGTTTTTGCTTGCTCTTGCGCCATCTGCATCTGCATTTGCGCCTGCTGCATTGCCTGTTGTTGTTGCATAGCCTGCTGCTCTTGCGGCGACGGCGGTTCATCGCTTTCCGCAACGCCGGGCGGCAAGAGTTTCTTCAACCTGTCTGCAAACTGGTCCGCGCCGGGCCAGTCCATGTTCTGCGCGACAAGATCGGCGGTCACGCCAGCGGCAGGCGGGAACGCGCGCACAAAGTCAATCATGCTCTCCGCAGTTTCCTGCCGCTTGGTGGTGTAATTCGGCCCAACCGCAACTCGCACGTCATAGCGGCCAATTCTTATGTCATTAACCGGGACAACACCATTTTGCGACATTTGCACGCCATTAACCATGACCTGTTGCGGCGTGCTGTCCTTGCCTAGAATCTGAATAACCCTGTTTGTGTCATAAACATCTGGGATCATTGACACGATAACCCTGCCGCCCTGCGCAATGGCCTTTGCCATGTTGTCAGAATAAATCGAAGTCGAAATATCGCTCTCGACCTGCCGACGCTGAATGGCAATGCCCGATTTCTCGTTGCCTGCACTTCCAAGCCCGGCGTCGTAAATGCCGGTCGTGCCCTTCATGTCCTCGGCGGCTGTCAGCACCTCCTGCATCATGCCAGACGAGGCAACCGGCGGCGTCGCGCGCTGTGGCGCACCCTGGGCCTTTTCATCCGGGTTATATGGCAGATAAGGCTCGTTGCTGTTGTTCGCGGCCTGCCATAAACTCTCGAAGCCCTGCACCTGTTTCGGCGTCACCAAATACGGGGCCTTGGGTTGCAGCGCTACCAATTCAGTCTGCGCAGATCGCCAGTAGTTATAAAGCCGTTGCGGGTCTTTAGCATAGCGGATGACCGAACTGCGCCGGGTTTCCTTGCCCACGCAAATTTCCTCACCCATAACCGCGATAACCGGGATATGCTTGCCGGGCAGGGCAGTCGGGCCTTCCAGCACCTCTTTGCCAGTGACCTTGCACCACATGATTTTCTGGCGCTGAACCTTGCGGGTTCTGACGAAATTCATGGGCGGCGATGGGTTCTCGACAACGGTGCCGTCCTGCATAAGCCCGATTTCTACATCGTCATAATCGCGGTAGATGTATTCGGCCACGATAACAGATTGTTTGTCGCGCCAATTCTCAATGCCGTCCACGTCGCTATCGGACTCAACATCCACCATCACCGCATTGGGATAGGCGTCCTCGAAATCTTCCTCGCCCATCGCCTCGGTGATGAACACAAACTCGGCGTCCTTGCGCGTCGGGTCTTTTGCTGTTGGATCAAAGTAAACCGAAAACGGGTTATGGATGCGATCAACCAAGACTTCTTGGTCAAATCCATCATCCGATTCCCAATCGGCCCGGATGCGCCAATATCCCATGCCGCATTGCGCGGCACCCTCGGCGGCTGTTTCATAAACCGACGACGCGTCAGACCTGTATTCGATCTGGCGGATAAGCCCCTCTATGACTTCCGCGACTTCCTTTGAGGCACCTGTATCGCCCGGCGTGACATTGATCGCCGGATTTATCTTGCGAATATCGCCTGTCACTTGGCGCACAAACTGCGGCAGGCGGTTGATTGTCAGGCACGGGCGGCTATCAGCCTCCCTTTGCGTGCGAACGTCATCCGGCCATTGGCCGTCGCCTACCAGGTTCTCCAGATCATTGGCGGCAAGCTCTCGGTTTGTTCTATCCGCGTCCAAAGCGTCGGACAACCTGGTGCGGGCAAGCTTAATCAATTCGTCGTTTTTCATGCGCCTAGCCATCCCCCGCCCCCACGATTGAGACGCCGGTGATGCACAGAAGCATCCGGTAGCGGTTCGATCATGTCTGCAAATAGTTCGCTCATGGCCCAAACCATGGCATCAACGCGGTCTGGGCTGCCGTCGCCTTCGTAACCTTGCGTTGTCATTTGTGTCATTTGGCCCTCAAGCTCTGGGAACTGCCCCACGTGCCGGATGCGGCCCTGCTCATAAAGCGAAGCAATCGGCTCTGCCCTGACATGCTTGCCGCGTGACGCCCTGACCTCGATAATATTCAGCGCTGGGGCGATGGTTCGTAACACGTGCGCCACCATATCCCCGCCCTGGTTTACCTCGACAACAACACCGTCAGCGCCGTATTCCTTGGACTTCGCAATCGCTGCGGCGGCCCATTCGTTTGGGCTTCCGCTCATGCTGGCATCTTCTAGGAGATACCCAGTTTGGTCCGGGCCAATGCCAGCCACGCAAATGCCGTGCTCGTCGCTGTCCTCTGTATTTGTTACTGCCGGGTCGATGGCAACAACGGTGCGCCCGATTTCCTTGGCATCTGAGACTCGATATGTGTCAAGCGTTGATTGCCGCCAAAGGGCACCGGGCAGATCGCCAAGGATCTCTGCGTTAAGCTCCTGCCGCCCCAATCGCGTGCCTGCGTATTTACGCTGGATGCGATCCATGAATGACGCTGCAAGGTTGGCGCGATTGTCCATTGTGCTGCCCCGCGTGACATGCACCTTGCCCTCGCCACCCGAGACAATCGACTTGATCAACTCAATCGGTCTTGGCGTCGTAGTGATTATCTGTCTCGGATGGTCACCCATACGCAAACCGAATTGCGCTTGGTCAAATGTTTCCCTCGCGTACTTCCACTTTGCCAATTCGTCGAGCCATGCAGCGTCATGCTGCGGACCTCGAAGCTGGTCAGGCTCAACCGCGTTATAGGTGAACGCCTTCGCCCCATTCTCGAATGTCACGCACCGGTTGGACTTGGTGTAGGTCGGGCGGTCGAGCCTGGGAAAGATGCGCAGGATCTCTCCGACCATCACGTCGCGGGCGTCTGCGGCAGTTTCTGCGATAAGCGCAATCCTTCCCGCCGTATTAGCCTCTACCTGCTCTTTAACCCACTCGGCACCTGTTCGCGTCTTGCCCCATCCGCGACCGGCCAGACATAGCCAAATGTCCCAATCGCCATCAGGCGCGATTTGATCCGGCCTCGCCAAAAACCCCCGCCAATCGTAAAGAAGGGCCTCGGCCTCTTTTTCAGTGAACTGCGCCAAGATCTGCGCGCGCTCATTCTCCGGCAGGATTGCCAGTTGTTCCGCTGCGCTCTGCAATGCCGCTCAACAGGGTTGCCAGCTTTGCAGCCGCTTGCCCCGTTTCCTCTGTTTTGATTGCGCCGCCATCAGCGCCGGTCAGTTCCTTTCGCTCGGTGTATTCTTCCCGGTGTCTCGCGCTCATTTGCTTAGACCAAAGCGCGCTGTTGAACTTGTCGGCAGTTAAGCCAACACGTCCCTCGCGTTCAAACCATGCCTGCGCTTTTTGCTTTGCGCGCGTTAGTGCTTCGGAAAATTCCGGGTGTGCTCCTGCCCATTCGTCCATAGTTGATCTATGAACGTCGCAAGCCTCTGCCATTTCTGACATCCAGCCGCCATAGCTTCCGACCTCTATAACTAGATCGCAAAACTCTGGTTTGTATTTTGTCGGCCTTCCTGCTGGCATACGAAACTACCCGCCGCGTTACAGGGCAGGCTCCTTTATTGCTTGGGATGTTGAGCGCGGCTTGCGTGTTTTGCTGTGTTACCTTCACCCTATACCGAACTAGGCTTCTGATCACCCACAAGGACTACAGGAACGCTTCGGCTGCGTCACTTCCGCGCTCATGAGGTGTGACCGGGTTGCCAATCTTATGCAGCTAAAACTGCCCCGAGATCGCCAGCGCCAGTGAGGCGAGGGCCGGTAACGTCACACCACATCAATGCGGTTGTGCGGGTCTTTCCCCGCCTGTCAGCCATGCGCTGGACATGCGAAACGGGCGCGACCCTAATATGCCCCTTGAATCAAAAACGCCCGAGCCTTTCGACCGGGCGCATCTCGCTCTGCGATTATGAACGAGTTGTGAGGTAGTTTTCTCTAATTGTCAACCGTTCTTTGATAATACAACCAGATGCAGTGCTTTCAGGCTTTCCAGCGCATAGATACCGCGCAGCGTTGGCTTGCCGCCCCTGAACAGCGTCACCCGCTCTAGCCGGGCATCGTGCAGAGCAGCCGACATATTTCTGTCAAGATGCCCCAAAAGACCTTGCCAGTGCATATACCCGTTGATCGCGGCCTGATCCTTTTCCTCCTCGCTGCGAAGATCGACGGTATGCGACGCATCCGCCTCGAACCTCTCCGGCATCATCTGGATTGATGCGGTCTTGGCGTATTCACTCTGGCCGATATACCGCCGTCGATATGCCGCCTCGGCCATGCACCAATCCGAGAACGTGCGCCATAATGTGGTGATCGTATCGCGCTTGCCGTTCCCGGTAATGGCGTGATCCATCACTAATCCCATCTGGCATCCCATATGCGGGGCGCTGACGGCGATTCTGCCCTCTCTGGTGTCCTCTCCACCGGATTGCCTCACGCGGGCTTGTAGCGCTGTTTTTTGCGGGTCGTCTGTCTGTTGCCTGATGCGGTTTGCAAAGCATCCGTTTGCTTCGCGCTTTGGCGTCTCGATAAGATCAGCGACACCCGCCAGCTTTTTCGCCCGACGCTTTGCGCCCTTGGTGTATGCCTTGCCCATGCCCTGCCCTTTTTCTGTTGCTCTGTCTGCCGCTCGGCCTGTGTTTTGTCATTCTGCCCTCGCCAGTTTGTTACGAATTTCATATTCAAAATACGGGTCTGTTCGCTTCTGGCGGATGACCTCTTGTGCAGTTGCCTTATCTTTGTATTTGCCGAACCGGCACCAATCCTTGAAGAACAGGGTGGGGTCAGGTGCGCGATACCATACCTCGAAGGGCTTGGGTGTGGCGCGTGATTTCTTGCCATGTTTAGCCCGAGTTTCTTCTGGCATGGATGATTGTTGGTTGCTCATTCAGCCCTCTCTTTACTATCCCTCGCCGCTATCCGATATTTGCGCAGTTCCAGGTTCTTCGCGGTCATACCCTTTTCCAGCCCGCGAATGACGCTCTGCAATCGCTCCACCTCGCTTAGAAGCCTGTTGATCTCTGCGCCTTGCGCTATTGCGCGGGCCATTGGTTCGGTCATTTCTTCCTCCGCTATAAGGGCTTTCAGGATTGAGGCTAGCAACGCTCTAGGGAGACTGCTGGCTGCGCTTGTGCATGCGGCCAAGTCTGATTCGCGCTCAAGGCTTACATACCAATCGCCACTCCATTTTATATGCGCTCCTTCTAGCCGCCACCCCGGCAGTACCTCCTCGCGCAGCGCCTTGGCAGCGTCGAAAGAGCCGTTGAAGGCACCCAAAGCGTAGCCCTCCACCGAGTCCCCAAGCGCCTCAAACGTCCCGCGCCCACCCTTCCCCGCTTCCACCCTTACCAGCATGTCTTTCAGTGCTTTTGCCTTGGTCATTTCTTCCTCCATTCCATTACTTTGGTTCCCTTGCGCTTCCTGCGCTCGGCAAGTCCCATGTCAGCAAGCAGGTAAAGCCGAATGAGAGCGCCGCGGCGCGTTGACCCTACCCGGCTTGCTATCTCGTAAGTGCTGCGCCAATCTGCCGTGAGGATGCTTAGAACATGCTCTGAATTGATGCGCATGTTTTCACGTTCAACCTTGGCGATGCCGTTGCTGCGTTTTTTGATTTCCCACGCATCGCGGGTCATCTTTGCGAATAGCCGGGTTTCGGTTGGCATCCCTGTGGTTGTCATGGTGTGGCATCCAATGGTTTCCAGTGGGTTGGCTGGCCCTGACCGACAAAAGGCCAGCGAGTGACAAGATAGCGCCCAACGAGGTAGCTTTTTTTGCCCGACAGCCACTCCCCACGCAACAAAACCTCCTTATCCTGCGGTGCTGTAGATATCGGTCGCCATTCCATCGCTATGCCCTCCATTCTGGTGCAAACGGTATGTCATCACCCATATCCCCGCCGCCATACCCACCGCTGGATTGCTGAGAACCGGTGTCACGGTTGCCGTCCTGCTTGCCGTCTAGCATTACCAGCGTTCCGCCGTAGCCTTGCAATACAACCTCGGTCGAATAGCGGTCGGCACCGGATTGATCCTGCCATTTGCGGGTCTGCAACTGGCCTTCGATATAGACCTTGGACCCCTTGCGCAGATATTGTTCGGCCACGCGCACCAGGCCCTCTTGGAATATGGCTACGGTATGGTATTCAGCCTTCTCGCGCTTTTCGCCTGTGTTTTTGTCTTTCCACGTCTCGTTTGTCGCAATGCGAAGGTTAGCAACCTTGCCACCATTCTGGAAACTTCTTACGTCCACATCGGCGCAAAGATTGCCAACCAAAATGACCTTATTCACGCTACCTGACATAGGATTTTCCTTCCTGAATTTTCCTTACTGTCTGCGGATTAATATCCATCGCTCTAGCAATGGCCGTTGTAGGTTCGTTTCGCGCAAGGCGGCGACGAATCTCCTGAAGTTCACTTTCCTTTAGGTGTTTTCTGTTCCCGCCTGAAGTGCGCTCCTTCATCATGGCGTCTTCCATGTTCTCGGTGCGCGTCCCGATGAAAAGATGGGCAGGGTTGACGCAAGCCCTATTGTCGCAACTGTGGCAAACATCAAAACCTTCGGGGATATCTCCATAAAAGAGCATGTATGCTTTGCGGTGCGCGCCCATCTGAATCCTATTGTGACTCGAATGCCCGTATCCGTTGCCCTTACCAGCCCCGACCCAATTCCAACATTTTTCGCCGTCCCTAAATTGATCGACGTGTCTCAAGAATTGCAGAAGGCCGTGTGCAGCTGAACCTGCCATCACTGTTCCTCCACGATGATTGTGTGCCCGTCTGGGTGGGTGTAGGTACCGGGGGTGATTTGTTCAGGCGTTCGTGTCACCCACGCTCCAACGATTCCCAATTTCCTGAGATTTTGCGCTGGCCGCAATGTCGCGGTCTTGGCTTTTGGCTCCAGCCTAACGCGGTAAGCGAAATCCAAGTCCCATAATGGTGATGTATCCACCGTCCAGTCGCTTCCGTATGTAGGGAGGCAGTATTCAATCACCTTCCCTTGGTGATGCGCCAGCAACAGAGCGCCTTGCTCTGCCTCTGTCATGTCGCGCCATACCGTTGGGTGGTCTGGCCATTCTGCGACGAGGTCTAGGCCGGCTTGATACCTGTTGGTTCCGTCATGGTTCCATACGGGGTCAGCCAGCCTGCACTTGCCTTTAGACCAGCAAAAATTTGTCCCGGAAACAATTGGCCCAACCTTATTGCCCTCTGCGTCGCGGTAATATTTTCCGGGTTCGATTTTTAATGTCATGTCGTGGTCTCCTGTGCTTTGCGCGCTTTATGGGCGCGAATGCCATGCAAAACTGTTGTGTGGTGGCGCTTGAAAATACGCCCGATACGCGGAAGCGAATAGCCAAGGTCACGTTGAACTGCGGCCATTGCGGCCTGTCGTGGAACCGATGCAACGCGCGCGCTGTTGCGGCCCAGTATGACGGACGGCTTGGTGCCGTATCGGTCTGCCGTTTGGGCGATGATGTCCTTTGCGGTGCGGTTTATTTGGGGTGTCAATGATTCACTCCCCAAAATTCAAGCGTCTTGCGCCCATGATCGGCAAGGTCTGGTGAATCCCTAATCCACTTCTCGGCATTTGGTATGACTTCCTCAAACAGCTTTGCCTTTTCGTCATGGCTCAATCTGTCGATTTTACTTTGTTCACCATCGCCATGATAAGCCTCGGCCCGGTTGCGAATGTCACCTGGAAGCGGGCGGCGCGTTTGATTGCTGCGAATGTAACTGGCGCAGGCATGTTCTATTTCCTGCCGTGAAAACGAACGCAGGGTATCAATCCAGTCGTCCAGTGCCGCCTCCAGAACCTCCCCCGGCGTTTCGGGCCGGAAGTAATGTGACAATAGCGTCTGAACCCTGCCTGCGATCCATGTCTCGTGCTGCCCAGCGTTCGCCTGCGCGCCTAGCCGCTTCTGCGGCTGTTCCATCGAGTTTCGATCCATGTGGCTTTTCCTTCTGTTCGATTTCGTCGGCCCACCTTTCATCGTTGAGCCATGTTGCTGGATGCGGAATAAACTTTGGCTGCTTGCCATCAACCGCATCCGCGTGTCTGGCCATGCCATCTGCAATGATGTGAGGATCGACCTTCTTGATCGCTTTCGCGTAAGCCGTGCGGGCCTTCCCCTTTGCGACCTTGCGAGGGCAAAGAAACCAGAAGGCATCAAACTCAGTTTCGATCTGTTTGACCGATAGAGAAGTCTTACATCCTTCTTTCACCTTTCTTTCATCCTTATTAGGTTTGTCCCACCGCTGTCCCACCGCTGTCCCACCGCTGTCCCGCTTTTCAGATTTAGCTGTCCCGCTGTCTTTTGACTTGCTCTGATATTCGTCATACTTACAAATTGTTATGACGTTTATGCCTGTCCCGCTATCTGTCCCAATCATGTCCCGATTTTCGAGCCTCTTTAAAAACCTATCTACTTTGGATTTTGACCACTTCCACGCTTTGCACATGAACCGGACGGAACATGATAGCTGCCCGCGCTCCAAATCAACCCACGCCCCGTTTACTTCCTTGGTGCGCGGCTTATAAGACGCATCCATGACCATCCAGACCCACGCTTCGCGCTCGGTAAGCGGTTCGGGTTTAAACGCCGTATCATCCCAAATGTCGCGGGATATGTTGACCGTGCCGCTCATGCATCCGCGCTCGGGGTGAAGGAACCGACCTGCTCAAAGATGCAAAATTCACGTTCTGGATATTTGCCTTGCATCCGCCTCGCCGCAATAACTGCTTCTGCAAGTGATGCAACCTCGACAGGCCACACGGACGCCCGCAAAAGGCGCTTCCTGCTTGTCCGCTCAATGATTATGAAGCCGCCCTCACGCGACTCACCGCGCCGAATTTTCTGGGGCGCAGGCAATCGCCGCTTAGATTGCAAGTCAGATGCGTTGCAACCTTCGTTTTCGTGATGTATGATGTTTTCAATGTTCAATGCATACCTCCATATGCTTTAGACTAGAGGCGGTTGAGCGGTTTACAGCGCTCCCGCCGACTTAACCTCTATCCTACATTCCCAAGTAAATCAAGAAGCCACCGCATACACGCACACCGGATTTTGCAACTGAGTTTGTCATGCCGCTACCTGCGAACTGATGGTCACAACCACATATCCGCCGGTCTGCTCGTCTACCCGGTAGATCGCTGAGAACCTGTTATCGTCAATGTCCAGCGCGTCGGCCAGCCCATCACGTCCAGCCTTGAAGCTGGCTATGATGTTGTCATCATCGCGCTTACGTCTATCTGGCGGGTAGAACGCCAATTCCAGCCCGATAGGCCCGTCTGGCAGGTTTAGCCTGTGCGCGCCCCACGCTAGGGCCTCATACGCGCATTCATTGCGGTATGCCTTTGCCGCCTTCGCGCGCTTGGACCAATGGCCGCGCGCGTTTGGGCTGCATTCCTTCGGTGGCCATGGTAGTTTGATGGTGAGTTTCATTCGCGCGACCACCACATAGCAAGGGTTCCATTATCGCGGAGAGTTTGAACATGTGAGCGAACACGCGACACATTGCATTGCAGCCATAGCGCGATATCTTCAACGCCGTAACCTTCTGCCAGGCGCATGTTGACGAGGTTACGCCATTCCTGCGAATTTACAGGAACCTTATCTGCTTGTGTATATGGAGTCATGCCTAACCCGATCCGCTTAAGTGACGATTTTTTACCCACTCAACCGTTCCTCAACCCATGACAGCCAATCGGTGTCTTTGCCGTATTTTTCGCGCCAGAGTTTCGGCTCCGCGTGGAGTGCAATCTTGCTGGTGTCCATCAGGCCAAGATGACAACCTTCACACAGAGGTAGGGTCATGCTGTCGGGCGCGCGCGCCGTGGAATACCGCCCGTGGATGCAATGATGCACCTGGGTTGGGCTATATTGAGGCAACCGCCACTCATGGCAGATCACGCAGGGCATTGCCGCCACCGCTGCCAGACGGGCATTGTCGCGGCGCTGTGGCTCTTCCTTGAGGCCCATAGGGGGTTTGCCTGCTAGGTTGCTCATGAAACCGACCCGTGCCTTTTAGTAAACCCAAGACGCTGCTCAGCCGATTTCCGAGCCAAAACGGCAGCGGTCAAACAATTAAACAACCCGAGATGAATAGACTCCGCCTTCAAATCAATGCGCGCCTGCCATTTTCTAGCGTCGTTGTGGTATCTCACGCCGGAAAAGCCGGAGGTGTTGTTGCTTGCTAGCGCCCTATTTCTGCGGTTAATTTCCCTGCTTACGTCTCTAAGATTTTGAATGCGGTTGTCGTTCTTTTTGCCGTTTATATGATCGATTTCCCAGGATGGCGGAAAGCCGTGATAGATTTCCCATGCAACCCTATGGGCTAGGTAATTCTTTCTTTCGTGCATACCTTGCAGGTATCCCTTGCAGTGCTTTTGACAAAACCGCCTGCGACCATCTTTTGTGATTTCGCCCGTGTTTGGGTCATAGGAAAATCCTGAAAATTTACTCATGTCGATTACCCCTCATGCCTCATTGCGCGCCCTCATATGGATTTGGCTCTGACCAATTGACGCCATGCCTGTCGCCGTATTCCGCTATGAATGTGATAAGGTCAGCCATTTGCCGAACCGACAGGCGCGACGAACGGAACCCAACCGGAAAAGGCTCACCGTTTAACCCCATTTCAAACCTGGTTTCATAGCCTAGAGCATTCATGAACAGCGCCTTCCAGACTTCCGGCGTATGCTTGCGTCCATCAGGCTTGGCGCGGGAAACGTCACTAAGCATTGCCCAGAAACGGGCGTTTTGGTCTTTATTCCGGGTCGCCTCGCGCACGTTGACAACGGCGTCAGGCGGCGCGCAGTCAACCAGCTTGTGCGCCAGATCGCGCTGGGATGGGCCTCGAATGATTACAGTCTGACCTGTCATTCTGCCGCTACCTGCTGATCGCCGTGAATAATCGGACCGCCAAGGCGTTCACGGGCATCATTAACTGCTACGTTAACCTCACCGGCCTTCGGTGGATCATTCTCGCGCAACCATTCCCAAGCGGCGTCAAACTTGGTCCCGCCAGCTATGGTATTCTCAAGGTCTTTACTGTCCTTGACGCTCTTCACGGCTTTTAGAAGCGCGTCTGCGATCTTGCGGGGGTCGCGGGGTTGTTCCTTAGGCTTTTCGGGCGGGGCTTTGCGACCGCGAACGCTATCCCATGGCGACCCGTCCCATGATTTCCAATACGCCTTGCCGTTCTTCTCGTAGGTCTCGCAAGGTGCCCATACGGCATCAAGGCGGTAGAGATAGCGACCTATGCCCCAATGAACCGCCGCGCGTTTCAATGCGTCTGATATGCCACCCTTCTCGCCCTCAACGGCAGTATCACCCGCACCATCAGATTTCCAAACCCACTCGTCATTGACGCGGACACCGAGGCGACAGATCACCCGGCCCTTGGCGGTCTCGGTGATTTCGGATTGCCAGTTGTTCGGGCCGCATACCTCGTCCAGACGGTCCATCACGTCGCGGGCGTCCAAATAAGCCAACGCAAGGGCCTTCTTGCCGTCGCGGGTAAGTGCCTGCGCCCGCCAATGGACGACATCGCGCGGGAACTCTGCGGAAAGCGCTGAGAAGTCCATCATTTGATCCTCACGGTAATTCCGTCATCGCCCCGTACCAGTTCGGCACCGGGGACTGACTCGCCATCCTCAAGCTGCTTTTTGATCGCGGCTGTGTCGGGCTTGGTTGTGGTGATAGTCAGTTGCGAGGGAACCGCCGCTTCGTCGGTAATCCGGCAGGACATGCGCCCGGACGTGCGGCTGACCGTTCCAAGCGGGTGTGGCACCTTGCGTTGCCCCATTGCGTCCAAGATGGTGCCAAGAGCCGTTGCGACAGCCTTTTGGCGATCCGCAAGACGGCGGGCGCGGGCGGTGTATTCGTCGGCCATGGCCTTGCTTGCCGCCGCGTGGGCCTTCGCTTCTTCACGGTCGCGGATCAGCCGCCCGATAATATCCATGGCGTCGGTCTCGCCGTCCAGTGTGTCAAAGAACGTGGCGGCGTCGAAATCATCGCCAAGCATTTCGACAAGCTGCGCAGAGACGCGCTCAATCAGGGGAATATCTGCGCGCATTACGTGAACTCCCCAGCATTGGCGCGGGCAAACGCGCGCTCAATCACAGACGAGATTGTAAATGGGATTTTCGGATCGTCGCCGCGTTCATCCGAGGCGCGCAATTCGTAATACAGCGCCAACTTGATTTCTGCCGGGGTCGGCAGTTGCGCCTCTTGCGCGTCGTGGTTGATTTTTGCTACCTTGTTCATGTTGGCGGTCCTCCAATGGCCGGTGATTGGGTTGGCGTGGGTTGAAGTTCCGCCAGCCTATTTTTCTGTGTATTGCGCGCCCAAAGCGGCGCACCGCGCTTTCAGTTTCATTTGTCGCTTGAGCAAATCGGCAACCGGACGATGCTTCGCGCGGGCCTCTGCTATCCTGCGCTCGACCGCCTCAAGGTGTTCCGCCGCCGTGCCGATAAAGTTCCCCGGCATAACATTGCCAAGGTGGCCGTCAGGGCGGGAGAGAGGGGCGTTCATTCCGCTTGCTCCTGCGTTTTGCGTTCATGGCGCTTCGCCAGCCGGTCAAGTGTGGCGCGACATACATCGGACAGCGTTCTATCACTCTCCGATAGCGCAATTTGCCACCGGTTGCGTTCCTCGTCTGTCGTGCGAATTTTGATGAATTTTGTTTTCATGGGCTGACCATGCCCGCAATTTGTGGCCACGTCAAGCGAAAGTAACGGTTGACAGTGTGGCCACGGTATGCGCTTATAGGTTTCAGCAACGGCCCACGGGCCAAGTTTGGGAGAGACCTCATGAACAAATCAAACTGGAAAATTCTTGCGCGCTTCGGGGCAACGCCCGACAATCTCAGCGTCGGCAGGTCTCTTTACCTCAGAGGCACTGGCGTGACGGAACTGCTCAAAGATGATCGGGGCTATAGGCTTGATCGCGCCGGTGGGCGTTACATTGCCTGGCGCAGAAATTTCTCAGCCAGTGAGGCGTTGGGCCATTGGGGCGCGGGTTCTTACCCAGACCGCGAACGTGGCGATGCTTTTGTCGCAGCGGTCCGGAAGGAGGAAGCGCGCAGAAACGGGGGGGCATCCCAATGAGCATGAGCGCCAACCTGCACCGCCCCGTGTTTGCCAGGGCCACGGCTCTTCCTGGGGTGGAAGCCCACATTCTGACCATTGGTGATGCGTCGGAGAATTACTTCACCATCTTCTGCGCACCTGCAATCGCCGAAGCCATGGCGGGCGCGTTTCGCTGCGCAAAGGAAGGCGGCGAGATGGCAGAAACCCTCATGGCCGTCATTGATTGCGCAGGTGATTTTCCCGGCTCTGAGGAAAGCATCATCAACGCGACTGACCTGTTGGAGCGCGTGCAGGCCCATCTGGATCACTGCGAGGACCAAGCCGCAGAACAAGCGTCCGCAGATCCATATGACCGACACTGCGATGAAGAGAAGGAAAACACATGACTGATCGACTGCACACGCCGGGACCATGGACTTACAAACCAACAAAATACGACGATTGGGGCACAGTAAAGGCGGGGAAATTTAGTATATGCCAAGCCCGTGATCCTCGTGCGATGGGCGATGGAATTCTAGCCGATCACCGCCACGCTGGAACCGACCCATGGGAAGCAAACGCCCGCCTGATATCCGCAGCCCCTGACCTTCTGGAAGCGTTGGAACCATTCGCGGCGATGTTGAAGCCGCACCACGGCGACCTTGATGACGAGCGCCCTATAATGGGAATTGAAGACGCCGTGTTCACCGTAGGCGACCTGCGTAAAGCCCGCGCCGCCATCGACAAGGCTACTGGGGGTGACGCATGAACCGCATTCATCTTGAAAGCCTGATCGGCGGCATCTGCCTGGTCACTGTTTTTGCCGTTATCTGGATGGTGACGGCATGAGCACCGGAAAATGGCGTGTCAATGTAATCGACAGAGACACCAACGAGATTGTCCACACTGTCAGGTGTCGCAATGATCGCGAGGCAGAGAAGGTTGAGCGCGGGCTATGGATCAACATGAATCACGACGAATATTACACGGAGGTGACGGCATGAGCAGATGGCCAACAATGACCGACCTTAAGGGCACCAAGGCTCAGCGCGACCAAGCAGATGTCGCCCGAGAAATGGCGTTGGAGGGAATGCGTGGTCTTGGCTTTGAGGCCTGCTGCGACCTGTTCACCGAGCATGTCCTTGGCCGTCCAGACGCCGAGCCGGACGCTGTTATCGCCTTTGGTGATCATCTTGGTCGCGCTGGATGGATGGAACGCAGGATTATGGCGCGTAGTGAGCATGAGGGGCGCGCAGGATGACCACAAATTTTGGTCTTAAGGCTCCACCAGTCCGCCCAGAGGATATTAATGTCCTGATCGGGTGCGAAACGTCCGGTGAAATGCGCGAGGCATTCCTGGCGCGCGGCTTCAACGCATTTTCATCTGACATTGACCCTGCTGACACGCCGACCAACCGGCACATTCAGGGTGATATCCGCGACGTGATGCAAGATCCGACGTGGCACCTGCTCTGCGTCATGCACCCGCCTTGCACCCGCCTCTGTCGGGCAGGCCAGCGCTGGCTCTACGGGCCGAACAAGACCCATCCAAAGAAACTGCCCAAGGGCAGAACATGGAAAGACATGATCGAAGAGTTTGAGGCCGCATGTGATCTGTTCGAGGCCTGCCTCCATGCACCAATACCTCTGCGCGCGCTGGAGAACCCGGTGATGCATAAGTGGGCGAGAGAGCGGATAAATGGCTTGCCAGAGCCGCAGATCGTTCAGCCTTGGTGGTTTGGTGATCCGGCGTTCAAGGCAACCGGCTTCTACCTGATCGGCCTTCCTGAACTAGCCCCGACAGACAAGCTGACGCCGCCGCCGCGCGGGAGCGATGAATACAAAAGATGGCAGCAGGTGTTCCGAATGCCGCCGGGTCCAGACCGCGCCAAGCTTCGCAGCAAGACCTATCCAGGCGTCGCAAAGGCTGCGGCCGCTGCATGGGGCGATGCGGCTCTGCGATCACAAATGACGAAGCGCTCTATAGGCGCACCAGAATAGCTGCCCTGCTGCGGCTGGATTTATCAAACTGAAAGGAGATCTGGGATGCGAATTTGGAAATGGCTTGGATTGGACACAAAAGAGGCGCGCACAGATCGGGTGAAGGACAGCAATAACCACTCCACGATCCAGTGGGCGCTGCTCATGCTGGCGGCGGTAGTAATCGCGGGCTTCATTTGGCTGTGATCTTGAAATAGCGGCCCCGGTCGCTGGCGGGTCGGGCGGTCTCTCCCCCGTCTGGCCCGCAGAATGAAACGAGGAAAATGCAATGACCATAGACACCAAAGAAGCCCGCGCGCTGGTGGTGCGGCTGACCGGGTTTACGAAAGGCCCGTGGTGTGTGGATATATCTGACCCAACAGATGTTGTTGTGTGGGACGATGACGATAATCTTATCGCTAACATCGGCCAGTGCATTCAACCTGTTTATATCGCGTTTGATTGCGACCCGCTGGACGCCCGCCTGATCGCCGCTGCGCCCGACCTTCACGCCGCCCTCACCGCCGCGCTGGACGAGGTGGAGAGGCTGCGGGGGGCAGCGCAACACCGTAAAATGGTCAATCAATGACTGAAAAGACCGGAGCGTGCCTGCATGTGGTTATTCAACTGCGCGGCAGGTTTGGCCAATGGCGTTGCATCGCTTGCGGGAAAATAGCTACCACGCAGTATTTTGAAACATCGACACGTGAGGACAAGACATGAGTGAAGTACCGGAACTGTTAAACAATCCTTTTTGCGGTCTGTGCGGCCAACCCATGGACGCAGCAGAGTGCGCGTTTAAAGCCACAGAAACGTCAGTGAATATGGCCTTATCCCTTGTAGACCTGATTAACAAAGCCCACGAAGAAGGACGGCAGGCGGGGCTGAGAGAGGCAGTTGGGGCGACACAAGCATGGACCCGCCCTCGTGACTGGGGTGATACTCAAGAAAAACGCGATTGGAGAAATGGCGCGGAATATGTTGGCGTAAAAATAGCCCAAGACATTCTCGCGCTGACCAACACGCCCACGCCACCTGATGAAACAGGATGTCAAGAGTGCGGCGGGGAAAACCCAGTGTGGTTCGCGCCGCATGATCTCTGGAACCGTGTCATGGGCGGCGAAGACTGCAAGGATGATCCCGGCGGCATTCTCTGTCCGGTCTGCTTCATTCGCAGGGCAGAGCGGGTCGGCATTAAGGAAATATGGCGGGTTGGTCCGGTAGAAGACAACCCGCCCGTCGCGTCCGGTGATCGCCATGAGTGATCGCAAGGAAGCGCTGACGGACCTGTTGGTGATGGTTGATGCTGGGGTAGGCATCCACCCAGAAAAGCGCTGCTACACAGAGGAATTTTGCGGCCTCTTTGATAGGTGCTTCGATGAGTCCATGTTCGATCTATTTTCTGCTGGGTATGAGGGTTCCCTAGACGCCGCCAAAGCGCTGCACAAGGAGGTTTTGCCGGGATGGAGTTGGGAGGTTCGGGCGTCTGGCTTTAACTGGTCGCAAGCGACGCTTTGGAACCCCATGACACAGCCGCGCCTTGGATATGATTTTCGAGCGGAAGCTGAAAGCCCCGCCCGAGCGTGGTTGATCGCCATCCTAAAAGCCCTGATTGCGCAGGAGGACTAATATGGCCGAACCATTTATTACCGCCGCCCGAGCGGAAACAATGCTGCGCGACTTTGACCGGCTGCGCAAGGCAATAAGGGCATGGTATGCTGAGGCTACAGAAGCCGCATGGGTGCGGTGCGAACCTTGGATAGACCAGTTGCGGCCAATAGCGCATTACTGTGCCTGCAAAAAGGACTAACGCCATGAGCAATAACAAAGAAACCATCGTCGCGGCTGCCGTGCAGGTCAAGGGTCTGACGTTTAGTCTTCCGAGGCCAGCGCGCCACGGTCAAGTTCTTCATTGTATGGAGGGTCTTGTTCCAGACATTTGGCTATCCGCAGGGTGCCAAGGGTTTCTTACCTCTGATGGCCGGTTCGTAAACAGGGTTCAGGCCAAGCAGATCGCGCACATAGCCAAGCAGCCAATCGTTCGGGACAACCCCCATGGACGGGACGCATTTAGTGAGGATTTTTGGTGATGAAACTACCCTTCGACTATTCCCGCTGCCTTCGTGAGGAATGCCCGCTATCACGTAAGTGCGCGCGCTTCTTAGACCCAGGACGCCCGAAATACCAAACATTCACAGATTACCCCGGTGGCGAGGGCTGCTACGGCTTCATCGACGTAACGGAAGGGGATGAATAATGACCCGGCACCATCACGAACCAGACCACCTGCCCGGCGAACCACGCCCCGGCACTGGCATTCTGTCCCTGCGGCTTGCTCTCTACGGCATGTTGGCGTGGGTGCTCTTGAAGCGCGGCCACTACGGTATCTACCACTACATGAGTACCAAGCACTTGCACCGCTATGTTAACGAGTTCTCGTTCCGCCATAACACTGCCAAGGTTGGCACCATGAACTTCATCAACATGACGATTGACCGGATGGTCGAGAAGCGTCTGACCTATAAGGAACTTATCAATGGTTAGGAAGCCAGAAAAAATCGAACCGATTACGGATGGGTCGTTTGATGATGTGGTTGACAAGATAGTCAAGCCCGCACCCAAGGATGGTAATAATTTCAAATACTTAGGGCCTGTTTCACCTGACTACCCCGCACCCCCTCGGCAAATCCCGTTGGACCTTGGTATTCAAGTGGAGCGCCGAGTAAACGGAATCGAGATGGGAGTTCTTGAGAACGGGTTGCCCTATCTGACCCAAATGGGCCTTGCCCGCATAACGGGCGCTTCTCGAAAGACGATATTTGAAATCACAAAGGAGTGGGAAGAAAGATATAACAACGAGGTGATAGGTAAGGGGCGAAATGCCTTTCTGAAAGAATACCTCTTCAAGAACCAATATCTTGAACCTACGCTCTACATGGAATTGCAGAAGGACGGCTCAACGCACTACGCCTATCCTGATATCGTTTGCATGGCCGTTCTTGAGTATTTCGCGTTCGAGGCAAACAGCCCGCACGGCGAAGCCGTTACCAACTACAGGAACCTCGCACGGTTCGGCCTTCAAAAATTCATCTATGAAGCACTGGAATATACACCAGAGGACAAGTGGCGTTACTTCAACGACAGGGTATCCATACTCAAGGATAGCGCCCCACCCGAATACTTTATACTGTTTTCCGAAACCACGGGCTTAGCGGTTGACCTCATCAATGCTGACCTCACAGTCAACGACAAAACTTTGCCGGACATCAGCGTTGGCATGGCTTGGGGTAAGTTCTGGACCGCTAATAGTCTGGAGGACGAATATGGGGCCCGCATCAAGTATGAGCATAACTACCCCTCGTATTACCCGCAATCTGCCAGCAACCCGCAATCTCCGTGGGCTTACCCGGATGCGGCGCTACCCCTTTTTCGTCGATGGTTCAGAAACGAATACCTCCCGACGAAGTTCCCACGCTACATCCTAGGGAAGGCGAACGTTCTCAAGGGCGGCAAACTAGAAGCGGAGCAAATTGCCGCAATGTTCGACCAAAAGTTGATCGAGGGTTAGGACATACAGAACAAGCGACCAAGACGGAACGCGGCCTCGGAGTCAGAGATTCGCGCGAGAATATTCACGATGCAATTTGCATCGCTCCCTTGCTCTTCCATGAGAAAGTAGCCGCTCGTATCGGATGGGGGTTCTGGGCATCTGGCGAGTTTGGAAGACGTGATGGGCGCAATCATCAGGCGCTTCCCATCTGCTGTTGTGCCTGTAAGATAGAGATCTGCCATGCCTGCCTCTCGAAAGGTTTTTTGAATGAGTGATAAACCCACACACAGACTGGTCAAGACACCCAAGGTCAATGGGCGTTACCTGAGTGACTATATGGTCGCATCTGAAATCAAACGGCGCACCATCATCCGCGACTGCAAATATCGCAAAATCGCCAGATCAATCCAGCACGACCGCGCGAAAACCTTTATAACAAACTCGCTTCTGTCGGGGGGCATCGCTCCCCAGGCTCTGCACGATGAGGGGCATCGGCTACACGAGATGATGTCTGACGGCGAATTTGAACGCGACACGCTCGACATTAACGGTGACTTTTTGATCGCTTATGGCGAGGCCTTCAGCATGGATACCTTTCCAAAGACCGCTGAAATTACAAACGTTTCCGCTAATTTCAAGGCCAACATTAATGGCGTGGATGTTAACCCGGATATCCGCTTTGGGGTGCAGCGAGTGATGCGAAATAATAGGCTGCGCACTGGTTTAGGGACGATCCGCTACGCTAAGAACAAACCACTAGACGAAGAAGTGGGCGCGTATCAATCGTCTGTTCTCTTCGGTTGTCGCAAAATGATTGACGTTCAAGATGACACCGCACCAGAGGAAAAACTGTGCCTAACGCTTGATTGCGTAACCGGGAAATTTATCCCGGCACCTACAGATGCAACCCGTCGATTCCAAAATATTGAGGCCGCATGCGCCACAATCGCTGAGCGGTGGGATAGCATCGAACCACCTGAGAATGCGCTATTCTCATAGCGGCTAGTTAAGTATATAGGCCCCTTATTATTGGAGGTAATTATGTCCTGTAAAGCTATCGTTGCCCTCGCATTTATCGCGCTGCTATCTGCTTGCGCAGTTGCGCCGGAAGGCTCTGCGCCGCCACAGTTCAGTGGCACCATTGACCAATCTGCACCGCCCATCATCATCGACGGCAGGGGCGGCGGGGGCATCGCTCAGGGCCGAGAATATGTCAACCGCATGATGGCTCGGGCATTCAGCGAGGGACGCCCTGTGCGCCTGTCGGGCCGGTTTACCAGTGCCGGAACATTCGCCCTGTTCCTCGTCGAGAACGTACCGGGGTCGTGTGCAGAGGCCAGCACCATCTTCGGGTTTCACCGCGCCGTTGCTGGTGTCAGTATCCTTACTGTGATACCGATCCCTCTAACCGGATCGGCTGGCGATATTGCAAATGCCAATATAGCGGAGACTTACAACCCAGCGCTTGCCAGTTGGTTTCTCGACGGTATCGAAAGCGGGCGGATCACTACCCTGTTCACAAACCTACGCGGATCTGAAATGGCGCAGTTCGGCTATCCTGTGTGTGATGAAGAACAATGACTGATATGACGAAAATCCTTCCGTGCGGATCATTATCTATTCGCCATGCGGTATGGAAAGCTGTTTGGCAAACAACGAAAAAAGCCCGCCAGCCGAAGCTGACGGGTGAGTTTGATCATCAGGGCAGATGATTGAAGCGGCGCAGAACGCCTAGTCTACACGGGCCTTTTCTTCAAAAGCCGGGAGCCGCCCGGCGCGGATCATACGCCTTGCCCCGCAACGCAGATCGCGCCTATCTCGAAAAACTCTTTATCGTCGTCCGGCAGAATCCTAGAAACTGTTCGCTCCAACCTGCGGCGCTGCTGATTGCATATCGCCAGCGGCCAGTTGCGGGCCATAATATTCCGCTCTTCACATTCTGGCCCGAACATCGTCATGGAACAGATAGTCAGCAGAATCTGGAATGTCTCAACCATTTCTATGCCTCCTGTGGTATCTGAAAGACCGTTCGCAGTGATGCCTGCCAAAGATGCGGACCCATGCCGCCCAAAAACCAGACTCATTTCGATGCTGCCACGCTCTGGCGCAAAGGCTTTGCGATGGGCCGGGGAAAAGCGCGTCGTGAAGGAAGCGGGATATGTCAGAAACAAATGCCCGCATGGCTTTACTCCGGTATCAGGTCAACCCATTCGGGGCAGGCCAGTGAGAAAACAGCGTAGGAGTTCTGGATTTCTGCCTGCGTCTGCGGAGTGTCGTCTACCGACCTTGTTGCTAACGACGCGCCCCATGAACGGCAGACTTCATTCTCTGTCGCGGTAGCCACGCCCGTCGTATTCGCGCACGCGGTCAGCAAGATCAAACTCGACCCGATCACGAATTTCGTTTGCACGTTCATAGTCTTTCTCCGTTGCTTTGCGGCGCTCTGCATCGACACCGCTCTTGCGCACCTTGAAATAGGCCACGGCAACACCAACCAGCGCACCTAGACCGGCAAGGACTTGCGGCCATATTCCGAACAGCAAATCAAGCATTGTCACCACCCGTGAGTGTGCGTTGCAGCTTGTCACGAATGCCGATCAGGCCAGCGCCGAGAACAATAAGCGCTGCGGGGCTGGCATCCTGACCGCCAGCCAGGATCGTGACAACGCGGCCAAGCTCGGACGCCCACGCGCCCGCGCCGGCCATAACCATGCCGCCAAGGGCGATGGACAGCAGACCGGCCCACCACGTCAGCGAAGTTGGGCGAAAGTACCGGAAGTTCATGGGTTATCCTTTCAGGCTGCCAAACAGGCGCAAGAGCGACGCCAGCAGTCCGGTTGCTGGCTTTTTTTTGGTAGAGGCCCGTGAAGCATCATCAATGGGCTGTGTGGGCCGCGTTGGGGCAGGTTCTGGGTATATTTCCGGCATAGCTGGTGGGGAAGTTGGCACGACTTGCTGCGCCTGATATCCAGCCTCAGTCAGGGCTGCATCGAATGCCCGCGCGTAGCCAGCATATTTGTCAGCCTCGAATGTGCCGTTGATGATCCGCCGCGCGTTGCGGTAATCTCCCGGCAGGTAGTCGCTGGCCTTTTTGCCCGTGTATATGCCGTGTTCGATACCGGCAATGAGCGCCTTGGCTGCAACATCAATGCGCAGCGCCAGATCTGGGGTGCTGACCACATCGACACCGGTCAAGGCGCGGACCTTCTCATAATTAAGCCGCCCGGTGTTCTGAACAAACCCCCGTCCACGGAACCGCCAGCCATCGCCGTTATCGGTGCCGTTGCCAAGAATGCCGCCATAGACCGTGTTTGCCAGTTTTTCTGGGTTCCGCACCATCTGGTCACCCGGGATGCCTTTACGGCGGGAATTGGAGAACACCTGTTCGATCCGCCGCGCGCTAGTGTAATTCATGTTTTCGGAAATCGGCTGCATCCGTCCGCCGGTCTCGCCGTATGTCGTGGCAAGGGCATAGGCCAAATGAGACAACGGCAGGTGCGCGCCTTCATCAAGGATCGCCTCCATGCCCTCGACTTGCTTCTGCGACAGGCTTGTGCCGAAAACACCGCTGTTGCGGCGGCGCAGGCTTGTGTAGAACGCTTGCTTATCCATCACGAAACACCTCTCTTGGCCAAATCCATTCTAAGATTGTTTATTTCAGTGCTTGTCTTTCCGGTCGCCTCAACGACATCGTGGATGCCGGAGACGGCCTGTTGAAAATACTGGTTGTTATTCTCAAACTGCTTAGTCTGTTCGCCAATGGCAGAAACCATCTTTGACATCTCAGCCGTGTTATTGTCGATTGCGACAATCAAGCGGCCTGTTTCCGTCGTTCCACCGCGTAGGGTCGCAATGATCTCGCCGCGCATCATGAAAATAATGAGAGCCACGACTAGACCGATAGGGCCATACCCGGCGAATTCATTAATGAGTTGTTCCATAGCGCCCCCGCCACGCAAGAATGCAATCGCGCACCGTTGTTCTCAGCGCCAGAAAGAAGCCGAAAAACACCCACAGATAGGTGTAACTCGCGGTGTTCCCAGCACCGGCCCAAGCCAGATCTAAGAACGCCAGGGATAGTGCAATGAGTGCCGCCGCCCGAATGAAAGGGGACCATCGGAAAGACCCATTCAACCAAATGCCGAACGCATGAATGGCAGACGCACCAAGGCATAACCATGCGAATTGCAAAGCCTCCAAGTGCGTCATTCCTGTCCACTCAAGAGCGTTGACCCCTCGCGCATGACTCGCCGCAACAAACCCGCTGAACCCGATGACATATAGCGCCATGATGATTTCGGCGGTTTTGCGAAGAGGTATCATGACGCCCCCGCTCTGCCGGGTTGATGGGCGGGACAATACGTCATGCACTTACTCCCTATAGCCTGCAATGATGATTTCGCCGGAGGCGATATTGCCAACACCGAAAAATAATTGCGCGCCATCAACGGCCCCGGCAACTTTCAGTGTCCCGCTGATCGAAAAGCTCTTGGGCGCGTCGGATGCGTCATAATACCTGACTTGTCCAAAGTAGTTGGTAAATCCGCTATCGCCTGGATTGATGATTTCAATCCAGCCCGACACGCCGCGCTCATTCGTTGCGACATTGCCGATGGTGATGGCCAGCGGGTGCAACAGGCCCGAAACATCGCCCGTGCTGTCAGAAACGCTAATCGCGCCGGAGCTTACCCCGAAAACTGACCACGAATAACCAGATGTATTGTATGTGCCGCCCTGTCGCAAGCGGAAGCGAAGTGCTGCGCCGTCTGTCGCCGGGGCCACCTCGTTCAAATCCAGCCTTACCCGCGAATATCCACTGCCCCAGGTTTGTTCGGTGCTAACGGTAGAGGAAGGCGTGAGCGTTGCAATGCGCTCGAGTGGCGCAACCACCCGCCCGGCGCGATAGTATCCGGTTGTCCAGTTTGCCGTGAACGTGCAGCCGTGCGGATACAGGCTCTCGCCATCCAGATAATTGCCCTGCACGTCGCTGTTGTATTTAACAACCTCGGAGCGCGCCGTTGCATTCGATGGCGGTGCCGTGCAGCCATCAACCACCAGAATGCCGCCGGATTCCTGTTCGATAAATGGCACGGTGCCCGCGCCGGTAGGGAAATCGAAATGCGTTCCCTTGAAACGCAAGACGCCGCCAGACTTAACCACGCCCCCGCGCTTATTGGCACTCAGATGCTGGCGCAAGTACCCGCCATTTACGTTGAGTTCTGCCCCGCTCTGAACTTCGGTCATGTTGTCTTCACCACCGATAAGGTGCGGCATATTCAGATGGTGCGTCCCTCCCTCCACAACGATTGTCGTGGCTGATGGGGTGGTCTTTGTGGAATAAAGTGCGCTGATAACACTTCGCCCACCCTTGAAGATCAGCCGTGATGCGTCACCGTCAAGTTGCAGTCCAAGAATAAACGGCAAGATAGTAGCGCTTGCTGCTTCGCCAACTTCCAATGGCATTTGAAACGAAGCAAATGTGTCGATCATCAAGCCATCGGCGGAAATAATCTGGCTGCCAGTCGCTGCGCCGTCAGACCAAATCCCCATAAGATCAGCGTCAGATGAAATCCCAAACGGCCAGACGTGAACATTGTCGATCTTGATGAAGTCCAGCCCGCCATCCGTCACAAACGGCGATTCAAACGCTCCTATTTCTGCAACTTGGATTTTCCAGCCGCCGGGATTTGAGCCACCAACGCCATCTTGAGCCGTGATACCTTTTGATGCCTGGCTTATGCGCAGGTGGCGAATGTTGCCGCGCGATGCGTCATCGAAGGATACCAGCGGTAGATGGTCATACAATTGCGCCCGCAGGGTGATACCGGCTGCTTGCCTGAACCACAGGTGCAGACTATCAATCGACGGACCAAGACCGGTTCCGAAATCCACGAGGTTGGTTGCTGTGCCGATTGCGCTGTCAGTAACGATGCCACCCGACTCTATATCCCCTACGATCTTAAAGCCGCAATAATCTGGCCACGAAAGACCACTCGAAGTATATGCCCATCCCGTGCAATGCAGATCGCCGGACGTGGCATCCAACGCGGCTTGCAATTCAGTGGAGTAATCCGTAGACGCCCCAGCCGCAGAGGCCGATGTTACAACGCCGTAGTGTTCAAGATAGACCGGTGCCACCGCCAGCCAGCCAGCCATGTCGCTGATCGTCGTTGCCCCAGCGGATGCTCTATATCGGAAGCCCGTAGCCGTCCATATTACTCCATCTGCTACGGTCTCGCCAGCTGCGTCCATCCGCGCCTTGGCCGCAACCATGCGGGCGCGTGTGCTGAAATTCGGCCCGGCTTCATACCACTTGACGCCGCCCGCCGTGGTGCCGTGTTGGTCAGACGCACCAACCGATGCGATCTCCACGAACTGCCCGGACGCCCGAATGATCGTTCCGGCTGCGACCGTTCCGTCTTGACCGGCGGTATAGGTCAGGAATGTGTCCGAACCGAAATCGGTGATGTTGTCAAAACGCGGGCCATCAAACAGCGCGGCCTGCGCGGCAGATGTTGCGGCAGCTACAGAATATCCCTCAGCGGCCGCGACTTCATCAGCCGTAGGCCCGTTTTCAACGCCGCCCGCAGTGCCAACCAGAACACGCCCTACCTCTGGTGTATCCATGTAAATCGGCGAAGCTGTCCGGTCTGCCGGGGAAAGCCGCAGGGCGCTGTTGAACTCCGTCCAGTGCCGTTGCAGCCGTTGCCAGACCCTATCTAATTCGGCGTTTACCGGGCCGCTCTTGAAGTCGCCGCGCAGGGCGAAATCAGATGACCTTTCGGCAGGAACCATAAGAAGGACATAATAGGCGTCAACGCCGTTGGCTGGCGTCGTCAGCGTCACCACGCCGGAGGCAGTGCCCTCGCCCGCCACGGTGTAATCAGTATCAAGAACAAGCGGCGTTTCTGAGCCGGTCTTGTAAACCTCCAGCCAGTCCTCGTTCTCGAAGTAGAAATCGAGCGAGATCGTCGCCACGCCTACTGCTGGAATGACTGGCCCCACAAGAAGATCGTTTTCCGAAACCGCCATCTTTTACCCTCCGAAAGCGTTTGCAATATCTGGCGACCGCAGCGAGCCTCGCCCCTGTATAACAGATGAACCAGGCGGTGCGAAGAACTGAGTGTCATACTCACGCGCGCCCTGAACGCGGCGACGGAACGACTGCGCTGCATCTGGGTCGAGAACCTGCTGGAGCTGATCCAGAACCTCGCGCTCGTAGGCCAGCCGCAGATACCAAAGCGAGCCGCCTGGCGTATAATTCCGCAGGAGCTGCACGAACTCGCGCCCGGCCCGCGTGTCCTCGCCCAGCACCAGCTCGCGCGCGTTGCCTACCGAGAAGCGCAGCGTGTCGTCCAGAAAGCCAACGCCAGGACCGGCCAGCGTTTCAGCCACGCCCCCGCCAAAGCGGTTTACGTCGGAAAAAAAGAAGTCTCCGAAGATGCCAGCGCCGCCGCCCTGGGCAATCGCGGCCGCCCAGAATTTAGGAGTGGTCATGTCAATCGGATCGCGTCCATCATCCATTGTCTTGAGCTGGACAGCGATGCCGCCGAGAATTGAATTGACGATCAGAAGGTTGGCTGCAAACGAAAAAGCGCTTCCTGGACGGCCAGCGTTCGCCTCGCGCGCCACCTGAGAAACAATGTCGATCATTACCTTAATCGGAAAGCTTTTGAATTGAAGCATGAACCTGATTGTTTGGCCATAAATCGTATCTGACGGAAGTGCCCCCTCAACAATCGAGCGCGACCTAACGTCCTGCTGTGGAACTGCGTGAATTGTAGAATTGACGATTGCGGCCATATATAAATCTGCCGTCTCTTGGTCGCCCGCGATCTCGATGTCTTGCGGGCGAACAATCGTCAAACCCTTCTCGTCAGTAAACGGCTCGGCTCGAAGTATCGAAGGCCAGCGTTGCTCGGTAATACCGTAGCCGCGCCAAAAGCGCCGCGACACCTCGCTGAGATCGGACCAGGGAACACGCTGATCTTTTGCAACGCCATTCATAATTACAAGGCCATGTGCCTGCTTTTGCATTTCTGTGATGGGGGCCAGGCCAGATGCACGCAGAGTAGCGTCCGCCATGCGTGCCGCGACCTCAACATGGAGATCGTCCATCTCATAGCGCGCAACAGCATTGCCCACGTCCACCGCATTTTCGAAGATAAGACCAGCCTCATGCGCGACCTCGCGCAGCCCTTTATCTCGCACCAATCTGGCGAGGTACTTGGCCGATTGCGTCTGCGAGAAGCCGCCCAATGACGCCTGCACCCGCTGATAATTGAAGTCTGTTACAGATGACCAAATAGCAGCGCCAAGGTGCGCGCTCGTCAGGTAGTTTCGCAAAGCTGCTGCGCCCCGCGCCATTTTCGATTGCCACGTTCCAACGGCTGCATTGTGGTGCCCGAGCGCGGTATCCAAAACAACATTGGCCGAATTAACGTCTGCCTTCGCCTTTGTGAGCGCACTAGGGTCTTGGCTGCGCGCGGCCAGCATCCGCGCGCTATCTCCTAGAAGTCGGAATTGGGCCAAGTAATTCGGCCCAAACACCTCCATCAAAGCCGTGTCCATTGCCATGTCGTCAAGGTGGGCAAGCATAGTGCGGAACACGTCCTGACCCGTTCCAAACCGATCATTATACGCCCGCCAGTCGTCATAGGTTTTTGGCTGGAAGAACCGGCGTTCTGTGCGCCGGTTGTAAATTGCCCTCCCTCCGGGAGATGCGGACGCCTCACGGCGGGAATATCCATCTGATCGAATTGCCAAATAGGCATCGTGAAGATGCACCTCTAATGTATCTTCGGTGAAGGCGCGGCCATTGTTGAAGTCCTGCCCCATCGCCTCCAAATCAAGCGCGTATCCATCTCTTGCGTCTCGGCCGTTCCGATAAAGCCGAACAGCCCGCCAATCTTCATAGGTCGCTTTCCTCACCCTCTCGGTGTCATTCCGTTGCGGAAGGCCCCACGTCTCGCGTTTGCCGATCCTTCCACCAGCCGCATTAAACCGCAGGCGCGCGCTATCTGCCACGTCAGCAAGCGCTTTTGCCATCTCCGCTGCCCTTGGGTCTGAAACGCTTTCACCATACATCGCCCGCCCCATGCTGTGCATAACATCCTTGCGGCGACGGGAACCCCAAAGGTTTGCCTTGAAGGATTGCATCATCATTGTAAGGCGGCGGCGATAACTTCGCCTGATTGCTTCATAAGTACCGACCAATGTTTCGCCCCCAGCGCCCCGTGAGTTGTGAACTACGTCTGACAGAAACACACCTGGCGATAGGTCGCCGCGAATGTTCCTGTGCCTTTGCTGGCGTGCTGCAAGCCGCTGGCTTGCCGCCGCCTGGAGCTGCATCACTCGGCGCTTGTCCGCAGCCTCGGCCCGAGCTTTCCTGGCGACGGCGCGCGCGGCCTCGATATCGGCCTGGGTGTAGCCCATGCTGCGCTGGAACTCGCGGAAGGCGTTGTCGTATTCCCGAAGGATACGCTGCGCGCGCTCGCGGTCCATATCGCCACCGGCTACCGCCCGATTGAGGCAATCTCTAAGGCTCATGTCTTACCCTTTCACGCAGAGGTCGAGGACGGCCACCGCCTCGTCGTCAGCATCCAGCTCGGCCGCAAGATCGGCGCGAGATTTCACCACGGCAATCTCGTTGCCTTCATCGTCGAACCTACGGTCCACCGGCACCGCGTCGAACAGGTCGAGCCGGCCGGGATCGTTTGGGTCGAACAGCCCGCCGATCTCTGTATCATCAGCCGCGCCACCACCCCGGCCGAGCGGCTGCGATGCCCGCTGGTCAAGCCTGGTGCGTTCCGTGATAGGCTCGATCTCGTCGAACAGGCTTTGCTCGCCAGCGCTGGTGCGCTCCGTGTTGACAGCCCGACCATTGTTACTTACATCGGAAGAGGAGGTATCCCCCATGAGATTTTTTCTAGTAGACCGCTCCATCCCAGCGCTGGAGCCGGAGCCAGGCTCGATGTTGCTGCTTGGCTCCGACGGCACTTGGTCCGACGTATCGCCGTCCGAGGTTCTTGCCGATGAAGGCTCGCCCGAGGTGTCCGAGGAGGTGTTCGTCTCCGTCGTGGCTCGGCTGGGCGCTTCCATGCCCGGCGTTTCCTGACCCAAGATAGAGCGCCATTGCGGCGGCAGCTTGTCCATCACGCCCGCATAGAGCGCTTCCATGTCGGCCAGCGCCTGCATCCGTTCATTCTCCGACCGTGACAGGTCGCGGTAGACTTCATAGAGCTTGTGCCCCCGAGCTTCCTTGACCTCGAACATGCCGGGCACCCAGAGCTGAACTTCCCCGAGCTGCCCATCATCGAAAACCACCGTCAGCTTGCGGTCGAAGTATCCGCCCTCGACCACGTTCCAGCCTTCATCGAGAACCCGATACCGGCGCGCCAGGATCGCCACGAACTCCTCGGCCGCTTCCGGCGTCGGTGCATCGACACCACCGCGCGCCACGTCGGTGACGCGGTTCACGTCGCCCGCATACTTGTCCCGCACCTTTTGCTCGGTGCGCTCTCGCCCCTTGAGCGGTATCGCCCTGGCCGTCACGCCAGCATCCCGCGCCGCTACCTCGATCTCGCGCGTCAGCTCCACATGGTTGCGCGCGCCGCGCTCCATGAGATCGTCCACGTCGCGGATCGCCTGGGCGGCTTTCAATCCGGCTTCGAGCTGCGCCGCCTCGGCAGGGTCCAGGTCGGGCAGGCGCTCGATCTTAGGCTCGGCCGCTGGTTCAATCCTGGTGTTTGCGATCTGTGCGCGGATGCCTGCCCCGTTTACCGGGTCCGAGAAGCCTTCGAGGGCGGGATCAGGTGCCGCTGCGCTCGCACGCGCAGGTTCTGCATCACGTCCAACATCGCCAGCTCTTGCCCCAGAGAGGCCATTTCGCTCAACCTCTTGTCGGACAGCATCTGCAACCCGCTGTGCCGCGTCTTTGAGACGACCGTTTTCCTTGTAGACTTTCGCGCCATCGTTCAACGCCTCCGATATCGGCCCGGCCCGGTGCGCCAGCTTCTGCACCGCTGCCAGGGCTTGTTCCACTTGCTGCCTGGTCTGCTTGTTCGTGGCCGTGTCCAGGCGGTTCCCGCCGGTTCCCTGGATGCGATCCGCGCGCTCGTCCAAGGTGCGGAACACGCTGCGATCATCGCGCATGATCCGCATAGCGCGCTCCAGCACCTTTGCGCGCTCCAGATATAGACTTTCCACAATCTCTTGTTCACCGAACAGATCGGCTGTGACCTCGCGCGACACGGGCGCTTGTAGGGCTTGTGACAAAATGCTTTCAGCTTGGGCCGTGGTGTCGGGCCCGGCGCGCTTGAGAAGCTGAACCATCGCCGCGTGCATGTCAGGGTTATCCACCATCCTGCCCACAAGCTCCGCGAAACGCTCTGGCACCACCTGATTGATGAACATATCGAACGCCTCGTCAGACAGCCGTGCCAGTGATTGCGCTCGCGCGATACCTGGGCCGGCTGGCAGTTGCGTGATCGCATCCGGCCGCACGCGCAGCACACGAGCCGCGTCTCGTGCCATCGCCGTTGACATGCCGTCGCTGGCCTCAGCGATGTTCTTGAGCGCCGCCAGCACGCGGATATCCTCCGGCGAAAATCCATCGGCCTCGCGGAACACCCGTGCGGCCATTGTGATCTCTTGCCCCGTTTGATCCATGATGCGGGTCGCAAGGCCGGTGCGCTGGTGCCCGTCCGCGATAGCCCGCGATCCGTCCGTGTATTCGTAAACGACCACAATCCCGGCACGTTCTGGATACCATTCTGTCACATCTAGAAGTCGCTGGGTTTGCCCGCCCTCGGCCACGACGTTCGAGCGGAACTGAAACACGTCCGGATGCACCAAGAGATCGCGCGGGTTTACCTCCTCAATCTCGCCATTGATGATGGAACCACGCGGCTGGGCAAAGGTCGGTCGATCTGGCATGTCTGGCACGCCACCCTCGTGCGCCGTCTGTGCGGCCTCCTGGGCGCGGTCAAGGTGTTCCCGCGCCTCTGACCCATCATTGCCGCTTGTTGCCGCCTCCTCGTCCTCCAGATCGCGCCTGAGCTGCTGTGCAATGAGCTGTGCCTCTGGATCGCCCGTCGCCTCGGCCACGTCGATCAGCGCGCGTCTGTCTGGAATGAGGCGGCCGATCCTGCCGAGTTGTCGCACGCCTAGTCCAGCGCCCTTGATGACACCGGCGAAAGCACCGCCGAACAGCGCGCCGAGAGCGGCGTTCTCCAGGACGGAATTACCCTCCTGACCCAGCCTCTCGGCAATGGCGTTGCGGTTCGGCGTATCTACCGCCTCGATTGCAGCGTTGATCCCTGCCTCGATCAGCACCGTGCCGAGAAGCCCGACGCGGGCGGTCGCGCCGGCCGGAAGCGTGGCGATGTTGATCGGGTCCAGGAACTCAGCACCGACGCCGCCGATCAGCCCACCGACATTGCGCGAAAACGGGCTGGCCCGGCTCAAGACCTCTTGCTCGCGCTCCACGATCTCCGCATCCCGCGCGTAAATCTCCTCGCGCCGCTGCATGACGGCCGCAGGGTCCATGTCCGGCGTGATCTCGAAGTCGTATTGCGTCGATGCCTCTTGCGCCCATTCCATGAGCTGTCCGAGTGTCTCCTCGTCAGGGGCGAAGCCTTGCTCGGCTACAGCACGGCCGAGATCGGGCGGTAGCTCAATATAGCCTTGCACTGTGCGATCAAACACTTGACGCCAGCCGCCATAGACCTCGGCGTTTCGCCGGTTCTCGGCAATGGAGCCCATCGTGAAGGAGCTGGTAAAGCCGCTCGACACCGCATCGCCAAAGGTAGCGCGCTCACCTGCCGTAGCGCGCGGATCAATCGGCTGGAGCTGAACCAGTCTTGCCATCAGTCTAACTCCCGCAGATCGAAGATCAGGACGCCGCGCTGGTCTCCGTCGTCGGTAAGGAACACATTGCCCTCGGCGTCGGTTGGCACCAGGACATAGGGATCATCCGGCGACGGCCGCAGTCCTTCGATGGATCGCTCCAAAGAGCGGGCCGAAAACGGACGCCCGGAGCGATCCAGCACTAGACCGCGCGCAAGCTGCGTCAGCGTCTCGACGGTCAGTCTGCCGATTGCCCGGTTGATGCGGCGACGATCCCAGGCAGGAGGCAGGAGCGTGGTTCCATACCTGGTTTCCGCCATACCGCCGGTGCCGTCGGCTTGCTCGCCCAGCGCCATGCGATAGCCCGTCTCTAGGTCGACCGTCTCGATTGCCCGGCCACCCTCGGCCATTGCAAGGCCGCGCGCGTAGGCCAGCGCCGTGGTGTCCAGGTCGCGGATGCCCTCGGGCGCGATCATGTCGGCCTCCAGGAGCGGCCCCAAGGCCACCTCGCGCGCCATTGCCAGGTCGGTGGAGCTGCCGCCGTCCAGGCGCGTATCCACGGCACCGCGCAAGATCACGCTCGCCGCCTGTTGGTTTCCCATTGAATAGACCGCTCCGGCGGCGTAGATCACCGGCTCGGCCTGACCGATCCGCGAGAACACCGCCATCGCCTGATCCTCGCCCATTTCGGCCACTGCGCCGACGAACGCCATCCGCTGCCCGCGCGAGCTGTTCTGAAACACCTCGGAAATCTGATCCAGCTCGGCTTGGGTGAGCGGCACTACGTTTGCAGCGCCTTCGCGCAGAGCCGCCGGGGCCACCAAGCTAATCCGTTCCGCAATCACCCCAGCAACGTCGGCCATAGTTTCGGCAGCGTCGAACCCCGGCAAAGAAATGCCTCGTGACGATGCAAAGGCTACCGGGTCGCTTGCCGCCATTTCCTGCTGTCTATTCGACCACTCCTCCAGCCGGTCCATAATGCGGCCGGTCATAACCTGGCCAGCGCCGTAAGTTTCGCCTACGGCAGCTTGCCCTCGCAGAAGCTGGCGACCGCGTTCCAGCAACGCCTCGCGCTCTGTGGCGCTCATATTGGACATTTCTTGCGCGTCGCGGTGGAAAGCCTCCATCTCCGTAATCTGGTCGAGAACGTCTTGGTTCCCGGATGCCCGTTCGCGCAACGCATCATAGTCCACATCTTCTGCAAGGCCACCGCGAGATGTGAGTTGCTCAACCAGGGGGAGCCCGACCAATTCAGCCGTGATTGCATCCTGCACTTGCGTGACGCGGCCCGACAGTTGCTCGATAATTGCCGCCCCCTCCAGGTCGAGGATGCCATCAGCCGCTGCTGACGCCATGCCGGAGCGAACGCTGCCAACATACTCGATCAATTCAGGCCCGCTCATGCCGCTCGTTTCTACCATTGCATCTGCAACAGAAAATGCGGTTAGAGCAGCCTGCCGATCTTCTGGGTATTGCGCCAGATCGGACAGGATGCCCAGGCGCTCGTCCATAGGAATAGCGACCGGCACGCCCGCCTCGGTCATGGACACATAACTGTTGATCGTGTCCGAGCTTTCTTGCAATAAGCCAGACCGTGCCGCCGCCGCCGCAGTTTCGATCCGTGTCTCTGCCGCGCGCGCGCGCGCCTCGAACGTGCGCAAAAGCCCCAGACTATCGGATGGAGAAAAAGGCGAATTGCCGGAAAATACCTGTTGCCGGAACTCCTCCATATACTGCCCAGGTGCTTCCGAATTTATGAAGTCGGCTTCAAACATAATCAGCCGAGCGTCGTCTGCGATCTCCTGAATGTTGGCCTCTATGTTTTCAGCCGAAACCAGGCCCGCGCGCGACGGGTCAGCAGGATATTCCTGTCCATTGATTGAAAACGCATCCCGAGGCCCGAACCGCACCAATGCCTCTGCCGTTTGGGTCATGTATTCGGCCAGCTCGTCGGCCGTCGCGCCGGTGATAGCCAGCCTTTCGGCTTCTGATCTTGCTGCTTCGGCGGTGGTTCTCGCGGCCTCTCGGTCGCGCGCGATAGCTGCCGCCTGAGCCGCGCGAATGACGGCTCTTTCCGCCACGCCACGCCCTCGCTCCACGCCAATTTGCAGTTGCGTGGCAATTCCGGGCATGTTCTCGGGGATTTGGCCTATCAGGTCTGCCTGCATCGCATCGACGTTCTGTCGAAGCGCGCCTAGGTTTCCATTTGCATCCCTGACAGCCTGTTGAAACCCTGCCTCCAAAGCCTCAGTCGCGCGCGCCGAAATAATCCTGTCCGCAGAGGCGTTGAAAGCTGCCGATCTGACTGTGTAGGGCAAGCGCGGCTCGAAGCTGCTGCCATTGATCCTGGCAAGCTCCTCCTCGTCTCGTTCTGCTGCCGAGGCATCGCCGGGCGCGCTGGTGCGCCCCTGCCGAAAAGGGCCAGCATTTTGAAGCGTCTCAACCGCCTCTTGCTCACCTCGCGCAGTCTGGACCTGTACGACGGCAGGCCGGATGAAACTTTGCGCCGCAGTGAATGTCTCTTGAAAAGCGGCGAACATTTTCTCACGCCCGCGTCCGAGCTCCGGCCGAGGTGAGACCTGGGGAGTAACGAGGGCGGGGCCGTAGCGGCGAATTGAAGGCATGGTTTACCCCGTCAGTTGATACGCATCGACGCCGATCTGAGCCGCGCGGCCAAAGCCCGCCAGCATCGAGGATCGCGCCTCGGACATGAGGCCCCGCGCGCGAAGGCGGGACATTGCGGCGCGGTTGTCAGCGTTGCTCCTGGTCACATCCAGGTTTCGCTCGGCCAGGCGCTTGGTGCTTTCGGCCACGTTCACCGGCGTGCCAATCCCGATATCAAGTCCATTGGCGAGCTGGATCACCTTTTGTTCGCCGGTCAACTCGGCGTATTCCCGCGCAAGGTCACGCGCCTGAGCCGCGCCTTGGGCTTGCTCTTGGAGCCCCTGCGTTCTTGCGAACGCCGCCTGGTCCTTTGCCGCCCGGCTTGCGGCCACGCCCTGCCCGATTGCCGCCAAAGCGGAGCCCGCGCTCAATACCTGTGATAGCGTGACGACACCAGAGCCTGCGGCTGCGGCGCTTGCACCAGCCGCAGCTCCTGCCCCACCGGCCCCCGCGAAAAGCGTCCCGACGGAAGCGGCGGCGCTGGATACAGCCGTCCCGATTGCCATGAAAACTGTTGCCATGCCTGCCTCCTAAAATCGGATATCATAAGTTAACGACCGCAGGAGGAACGGCATAGGCTCAATCTGGGTGATTTCCACCGTCGGCTCCTTCTGCCAGCGGCCTAAACCGCCAACGCGCTTTGGCCCTGTGAAAAGAACCTCCTCCAGCGTTGGGTCCATCAGCCCGGTATCGTAATTCTGGAGCGACACCGGGCGCGGTCTGCCCCCGTCATGCCCGGTGATCGCTACCGCGCCGGTGCGTTCGAGCTGGATCAGGGCACGGAACACGCGCATGTTCTGCATGGTCGGGGAGAGATCGCCCTTGCCCTTGTAGGGATGCAGCACGATGCGCGGCACCTGGCGCAAACCCACCTCGGCCGAGCTGGCATAGGTCGCCGTTCCCAGGTCCACGGAGCCAGAGGCCACGATGAAGGCACCGAGCGGCAAGCCGTCGCCATGCACCTCGACCTCCTGCCCCTCCAACCAGGGATAGGCAGACACGTCTATGGTCGAGCCAGAGCCCGAGATCGAAACGCTGCAATCCGACATGAACGCATCATCGAACTGCTCCATGAAATTCCACTTCACCCCAGCCAAGTCGCGCTCGACCACCGCGAACGCCTCGCCCCCTTGTGTCGTGGCAAACTCCAGAGGCTTGCCCTGGGTTTTGACGCGGAAAAAGCCAGTCACCTGCTGGGCGCGGTCGATCACGATCATGGCCGCTGGCACCTCGTCGCCGTTGCGGTCGGTGCCGGTGTTCGACGCCAAGAGGAGTGTGGGCTCGTCCACGTCGCGCGCGCGGCGCAGCATCAGTGATCGAGGCGAGGACATAAGATGCCCGGCCAGGAGCGACACCGGCTCTGCCGAATAGCTTTGCTCGGTGTCGGTGAACAGGTATTCGCGCAGCGCCCGGCCGTTGCGATCCACGAACATTGTGCCGCCTTGCACGTCCACCGGCTTGACCTCTGGGCTCGATCCGTGGCGGCTCGTCACCTTGAGCGCAATGTTGTCGATGGTAATCGGCTCGTCCGGCACATAAAGCTCGGCCGAGCTGGTAAAAATCTGGAGGTGCCGCCCTGGGTAGATGTTCTGGATCGTTACCTGATCGTCAATGTTGGGCGCAACGACGATAGGCGATGCTGCCACCGGGTCCGCATCCTCTTTGAAGTCAAACAGCGCACCGGCTCGGCTTCCCACCAGCATATCGGGGCGTGCCTTGAAGCCTCCCATCCAGTGCCTACCCTGGTAGAAGTTGCCGCAGCTTGGATAGCCGCGCGTGGCGCTCCATAGCGCGTCAAAGTCCTTTTTGCCAAACTGCTTGCGGGATAGCACCACCGTGCCGTCGCCGGTCAGAATGTCGATCACCAAGATCGGCCAAGGTTTTTTGCCATCATTGCCCGCAAACTCGACCTCAAATTCCGCGTTCGCGCCGGAGCCCTCGTTCACACGCACCGTCACCGACGTGATATCGGTCAGGCCCTCGATTGCCGCCTCCAGGTTGGCCGTGTTGGTCGATGTTGAGTTGGTCCATGTGATCTCGTCGCTGGCCTCACCGTTGTATTCGACCAAGAGCTTGTGTCCACTCGATATGTCGTCAAAGCGCAGGAACTGGATTTCATTCTCGCCGCCGCCGACGTTGCCGCTGTCGAAGGAGAATTCGGTGATGGTGTCGAATACCAGCGCATTAGATCGCCAGTCAGTGTCGCTGTCGAGGCGCTGCACTACCCACGGCGGTTGATCGTTCTGGTAGAGTATCAGCGTATCCAGGTTCGGCGCGCTCTTGACCTCGGCCACCTCTGCGTCGGTGTGCGGGATCGCGGCACTGGCAACCCATGCCCCGTCGGTGCCCCGAAACACATCGCAGCACCCGGCAGTCAGCACCACGATATACTCGTCTTGGATCGTCGCGGTCAGGCGGTGGATCGAGAGCTGGCCGACTGCCGCACCGCTGCTATATCCGGCCTCCAGATACATCTCGACTTGAGACAGATCGACGGTCGCGCCCTTGAGATCGACAGCCGATGGGTTGTCAACGATTGCACGCCAGTAGCGCGCCGTTCCGAGAAGCTGATCAGGTGCGGCCGCGAACCGCCGATCATAGGCCACGTTGCCCGCGGCAAACGTGGCCGCATCCGTCCAGCTTGATCCATCCGAGCTGTGCTGCAAGGTTAGATCGGCCGAGGTCACGTCAGCCGGAAATTCCACTACGCGCAGATCGCGCATGTCCATAAGCGAAACCGCTTGTGCCGATCCGAGATCGAGGCGCAGCACCTCGTATGCGGTCGCGGCACCTATGCCCTTCACGGCCGTGCCACCCGAGACATAGAGGCCCAGCGCCGAGCTATCGAAACCATCCAGCTCAAAGGTGTCGGCCGTCAGCACCGTGATCGCGCCCTGGTGGCCGTTGATCGAGGTTGCCAGGATTTGCTCAGCCGTGCCTCCGGTTGAGTATGCCGTGAAGCCTGTGCTGTCGGTGCCGTCCAGAGAAAACGTGTCACTGGTCAACACCGTCATTGTATAGGTATCGTTATTCAGCTCCGTCATACCAGACACGCCGGTAATTTCGACAGTGTTGCCGGACGAAAATCCATGCCCTGCCGCCGTGATAACGCAGGGGTTCGCTTGGGTCGCATTTGTAATCGACGCGGTGGTGCCGCTGGGAGCGCCCATACCCTCAACCGCGTCGATCCGTACGCGATCTCCGGTCGAATAGCCGTGAGCGATGGCTGTCACCACGGCCGGATCGGCGTTCGTGACGCCACTGATCGCCTTGCTCAATCCGGTCTGGAAAAGCGTCGTCTCGTCGCTGTCCGTAAGGTTGCCGATGGTGCCGCCGTTGATCCCGGTGACGGTCGCGCCGGACAGGTCGATCTCGGAGATCGGGCCGCGCTGGAGCGCACGATATCGCCAGCCCTCGCGGCGCTTGGCCCCGCCCTGGGGCAGCGGCACGGCGTTTTCGATGATCCTGGCCGAGTTGTAGAAGAACGACACGTCCTCGCGGCTCCAGAGGAGCGGGTCGAACTCCCCGGCCGAAAGGCTGGTCTGAATGTATCGGCTCGTCGGCATTACCGATACCCTCCAAAGCGCGCGCCCCAGATCGGATCGTGATCGTCCAGGAGTGATCGCGTCGGATCGCCGGTGGCGTCGGCCTCGGTCGCGGTGCGGAATAGCCCGCCACGCCCTAACTCGCTCGGGTTGCCATAGGCGATTTGCCGGTGCATTTGTTCCTTGCTCGCGTTCTCGGTGATAGGCAGCGCCAGGGTTGCGGCGACAGCCTCGATTGCGAGCGTTTGGAAGCAACCAGGCCATTGGCTTTCAGGAGCGCGCCAGATGTATTCGATCACCACCTGGTCATAATTAGAGAAAATCCATTTCTCTTGTGTCTCGTAATCGAACACTTGGGGCGCGCGAACCTGCGTCGAGTTGAAAACTGACAGAGGCTTGCCCACGCGATCCGTGCGCAGCGTCGGCAGGAGAAAGGCGCGCTTCCATTCGTTGAGAGGCAAGCCCGCTGCATCGTCAGGCAGAACCTTGCGCCGCGTGGCAAAGCTCCAGTCGTGCGAGCCGAGGAGCTGGAGTATCGTCGGTTCGTAGAGCTGGTTAACCTTCTCGGCTGCGTCGCTGTCCTCCTCAAACGAAGAAATCGCCGGTTCGCCCAGGCGAGCCAGCGCTTGCGATGCAACATCCACTTTGCTGTAGGTCATGTCGGTCCCCTAAGAAAAAGGGCCGAGGCCATGATAGCCCCGGCCCGTCCCTCGCATCCACACCCCAGCGGATTAGACGAAGGCGTCGATTGCCGCGATGGTCACGACACCGGCGCTGATTGCCGACACATGAGCGTCGAAATCGGCATCCGATGCGTGGATCAGGATGCGGTCGCCCACGCTCAGAATATCGGCGGCGGTGTTGAAGTATCCCGCGCCCTTGACGGCCGCTTTCGCGTCGGTCCCGGCGTTGTAGCTGAAAATCTTGATGCCACCGCCAGAGCCGCTGTGGTTCTCCAGTCCTTGCAGGTTGAAAGCCATGTTGCTTCTCCAAATTAAGTTTCAGGAGAGGGCGAGCGTCAAACCCGCCCTCCTGATGGCGCTTATGCGCCGTCCTCGTCGCAGGTGATCTCGACCACACCACCGGCGTCGATCTCAATGGAACCGGCCGAGAATAGCATGTTGGCAAGCCAGCTCGTCTTGGTCGGGATGTAGTTGACCTCCATCCGCTGATCCATGCCGATTGCGTGCCCGAGTGCCGACTTCGCATAAGCAAAGGTGGTGCGGTCGCCGCTGGTCAGGTCGAGCCCGCCTTCAGCGCGGGACGCGATCCACTTGAACGACATGCCGAGGAACTGCGAGATATCGCCGTTGACCAGGGCGCGCACCGTGTTGAAGTCAGCGCTGGTGGCCTCGGTTTCGCCCAGAAGGCCCTCACGCCCAGCGTAGGAGCCGACATAGGTGATATCCTCGTCCTCGCCCACACCGTTGTCGCCCAGGAGGCGCGATGCACGGCGCAGCTTGTCCACGTTGAGGTTCGTGTTGGCCCCGCCGATGGAGCTTGCCACGGTCAGCGTGGTGGAGGTGGCTTCCAGCGCGTCGATGATAAGCTGATCCTCGCGGCGGCTGATCGCCTTGGCGATGGAACCGGCCAGCTCCTCGCGCTCGGAGATGTTGGTTTTCGCATCATCGAACACGTCGGTGTATTCGGCGGCGTTCCAATCTTCGAGCGTTGCGGTCGCGTTGGTGTGCGCGAGGTTCATCGGCACAACGTCGGTCTGCTTGACGCGGCGGGTTGCCAGGCCAGCGGCCAGTTTCGGGAAGCGGTGGGTCGAACCCACGACGCCGGTTTTGATCCGCACGGTATCGCGCAGCTTGCCCATATCCTGATAGGCGTGCTTCACATCAGCGTCGAAGCTGGCGATTGCTGCGGTGGAGAGAGAGACCGAACCGGTCTCGTCTGCCATGAAGAAAGCCGGGTCCATACGCTTGGCGAGAACCACCAGCGCGGTGATGATGTAGACAGCTACCACGTCAAGAAATGTGTAGATCAAGCTGAGAATTTTGCGGTGCATTTGCGTCACTCCTTCAAGGTTTCAATCGGGGGAAGATCGAGGGCCTTAAGGGTCGCGGGCCTGTCGCCTAAGCCGGGTGCCGTTCCTCGCGGGTCTGCATCTTGTGCGCCAATATGCCACCAGCCGCGCGATCTGGCAAGCGTGTGTAAAAAAAACGCCCCGGCAATCTATTATTGCCGGGGCGACCAAGTAGTGATGGTTCATACAGGCTTGCGCCCGCATCGCACCTATAGCACACCGGAGCGGATCGAGCCAGTCTGTTGCGGCGAAGTGCCAAACGCCTTTTGCATCAGGCGTTGCGCCTCTGCCATTGCCGCGTCCTTCTCCGCGCCGGGCTTCATCTTACTGGCCTGGGCGTGCCTGGAATAGGCTTCCTGCGGCGTCACCGATCCATCCGCGCCATCGGCCACTGGGATCGGTCTTTCGCCCATCTCGCCAGTTAAGATGCGGTGGAAGATGCGCGCTGCGCGGCCGGTGCCGACCATTTGTGAGAACTCGGCAATGTCCTGCTCGTCTTTGAGAACGCCGCGCTGGGCCAGCTTCTCGGCATATGTGCCGATGGTGTTGACGATGGTGCTGGCCTCCTTCTTGCCGACCTCTTGCACCAGGCTCTCCATCTCTTGCTCACCGCTGATCTGCGCCGCCTCCTCGTTCGACACGCCGATGGGCATACCGTCCTCCGCGATGCCTGACAGGCCCTCGCGCATGAGCTGGGTAAACGCCTTGTCAGGGATGCCGAGCTTGTGCGCGGCCTTGCGGAACGCATCGACGTAGGGCTTCGAGGCTTCGCTGTTCAGCTCCTCCGCGATCTTGTCGTCGTCACCCTCGGGGTCGAACTTGTAGCCCTCGGGATCGTCGGGCACCGCGCCATCCAGCTTGCCCTCGCCCTTGCCCTTCTTGGATAGATCGCGCCGCGCGCCCTGGTAAGCCTTGCTCAGTTTCGCCAGCGTCTCGTCAGCCGACGAACCCACCAGATGATCCGGCAGCTCCATGCCGTCAGGCAGCTTCCAGGCGTCACCGTCGCCCCCACCTTCGCCTTCCTTGGCCTTGCCCTTGGTGGCGAAGTCCAGGATCGAGGAGCCCTGGGAACCGCTGCCGCCTTCGCCTTCTCCACCTTCTCCGCCAGCGCCTTCGCCCTCGCCGCCGCCGTCTCCGTTGCCTTCGCCCGAACCTCCCGAGCCTTCATCGGCCGGGCTCCAAACGGGGGCGTGATATTGCCAGAATTTCCACATGCACGTCGTCTCCTTGTTTCGCTGGGGTGTGGGTTTTCAGATCAGCCCGCGAGGAGCTGGTTCACCTGGTCGTTGACCTCGGCCTTCGCCTCGCGCAGCCGGGTGACAGCGGGCCATTCGGCCGTGCGGTTGCCGTCCTCGTCAGCGACGAACGCCTGGAGATCGAACTCCTTGATCGCCGCGTCCATCTCCTCGTTCAGCCGCGTGATCGCACGCTCGATCCGACGGCGCGAGCCCCGGTTCACCTTGGAGCGCGTCAGCTCGCCCTCGACCGGAGCGGGCAGCGCCGCCTTGGCCTCTGCGATCTTGGCCTCCAAGTCGGCCACCGTCTCGTTGCTGTCCATCTCGATCCCGAGGCCCTTGGCCTCCTCGATCAGATCATCCTTCTTTGCCATTGCCTTCTCCTTCATGCGCCAGGGCGATGTTGTAAACGATATCGAACACGACTTGCGCCATGCCCTCACGGTAGAACGCCGCGTCCGGTCCCTGGCCTGGGATGCAGCGTGTTACGTTGACGTAGCGGTTATACATATCCGCCAGCACCTCGCGCCCGGCAGGCGTTGAGAACACAACCGAATAAAGCTCGGGATCGACACCTTGCCGGATCGGTGCCTGGTCCTCGGTGCGTCGCATGAGATCGCGCCACGCTTCGCTGTCGCCGTTCTCGAACAGGGCGTCGAGCCCGGTGTTACCGTCTGCCATTGCGCTGCGCCTCCTGTTGTTCGACCGCCTGCGCTGCCACGTTCGGATCAGCACCTTGCTCGGTCGCCACCTGTGCTGCCGCCGCCTTCATCAGCTCTACCTTCTGTTCCTTTGTGGTGCGCAGGTTCATCGGCACATTCATCAGATCGCCAAGGCGCGGTGTGACTTTCTCCAGGTCCATCTCGAACCCCATGAGCTGATCGCCGCCAATGGCTTTCAGCATCTCCATGAACCGCACGATGTTCTCGACCTCCTGCATGGCCTCGCCCCGCGCGAGCGGGCTTGTCATACGCACCTCGATCAAGAACTGGTCGATCTGGAGCCCCTGCGTCGGCAGGATTTGTTTCGCTTCCAGGATATCGACCACGCGCTGCACGGCCGGGATCACAAACTCCGCATAGAGACGGCCGAGGCCACCGGCCTGGTCTGCCACCAGCTCGCGGGCACGCTGCACGAACTCGGTCGCCGTTCGGATCGGTCCAGCCTCGGGCGGCAGGCTGTTGTCACCGATCACCTTGCGGATGTTCATATGGAGCGTGTCCAGCACCAGCTCGCCAAAGTCGATCCGCTGGGGGTTGTCGAGACGCTGGAGGCTGGGACCGTCCGGCCCGCCGTTGCGGCGCACCTTGATGATTGAGTAGGGCTTGATCGAGATCGGCCCGTTCACGGCTCCGTCGGTCGCGGTGTAGACACCAGCCACGGCCACGGCCACGGCGCGAAGGGTCAGCTCCACGATCTTGTTCGCGGTGCGGATATCGGGCAGGGCGAACAGCACCGGCCCACGCCCACGGTTTTCTCCAGGCAGCTTGGAATAGCGCGGCGTCACGAAAGGCGACGTGCGGCTCTGGCGCTCGACCAGGCGGGCCTTGTCTGCCCCCTTCTGCCAGAACACCTCGTAGCGGAACGGCGCTTCTTTCTCGTCATAGTCGCGATAGACCACCGAGGCGAGCTTGACCATCGGAGGCGTCGGCTTCTCGGCCTCCTCTTTCAGCTTCTCCGGCAGCGTGGCGTCGGGCCATTCCGTCGTGATCGCATCGGCGCGCAGCTCGTGCCAGAAGAACCAGCGATCCAGCCGCCCGTTCGGTCCCTCGTAGGCGTAGAAGTGCGACATGGGCATGGCCTGGAACACCACCGGCTCGCCCAGGAAGTCGTCGTTCGGCGTGATCTTCATCCCGCCCTGGCCGTAATGCCAGTCGATGTAGGTTTCGTTCGAGGCGGTCGGAAAGCCTGGCCCGTTAAACACGGCCTGCACGATGTTGGTAACGGCCTCCAGCTCTGCCTTGGCCTCGCCCTTCGCCTTGCCTACTGCCTCCTGGAATATCTCGTCTGGCATTTGTTCGGCTGCTGGCCCCAGGCCGATCTCAAACCAGTCCTGGAACTGCGGCGTGAAGTCTGAGGAGAGGCGGTTGGCAGCTCGGATCACCGACACCTGTGGTGTGCTGTCCCAGTTGTAAGCCGCCTTCTGCTGGCCCTCCTTCCGCTTCACGAAGTTTTCGCGGTCTGGGAACGTCAGCTCCATCGCCTCCTTGTAGATATCGTCGGAGGCTTCCTTGTCGCTCCTGGCCCTGGCTATCGCCTTCCAAGCTCTGTCAACGTCCCACTGCGCCACGATTAGCCCCCAAGCGTTTCTTTGAGGCGTTGAGACAGGTTGCCGATCAGCATGTCCCGCCCTCGCGTGCCTGCACCGGCACCGCCGCCGCGTTCACCGCGCTGCTGCGCCCGGTTCGTTTCCTCGTTTGAGGTTTGCCGCTCGCGCCGCGCCTGTCCCGCCTGCTTCTTTGCCTCTGCCTGCGCGCCGTTGTCGCCGCTTCCAAAAATTCCGGCCATCATCGCCTCCATAAATATAAGCTCAAGTCTCGCCCGGTCGGTGAAAACCCTGTCGCTGGCCCGCAATCTAGCCGAAAACCATGCCACTCGGCAAATCTAATCGCGCGCGCATCATCCGACGCAACCCAAGCGCGCAGCTCGTCATACACCGCGCCGCTGTCGCGGAAGATCGTGTAGAGCCGGAACAGCGGGCGAAGCTCGGCAGATGATCGGATTGCAGCGCCGGGATATGAGACGAACCAGCCGCGCCGGTTTACGTCGGGCATGATCGCCATGCTGGCAACGAACTCGCCGTGATCGCTCTCCAGGGTCCAGGCCCACTTAGCCGTCGTCGCCACCATCTCGGGCAAATACGGTTGAGCCAACGCTTCCGCTTGTTCCTCGGGCCTTAGCCTCTGCAACATCTCGCTCAACGTCCTGTTGCCGGTGATCCCCGGATGGAGCATTGCCATAGCCTTCATCTCCCTTGATGCGTCCGGCCCAATCGGCTTTCGCCACGGTGCGCGCCGCCAGTCTGCGGTTGCCGCCCTCCTGGTCGCTTGATCCCTGGAGGTGGTGCGGTTTCAGGTCCAGGTGGAACTCCTGGCAGTCGATCCGGTGCCAGACACCCTCGCGGATCGGCAGCTCGCCCACCACGGCGCGGATGAACGTCGAGCGGCGCATGTGGATGCGGCCTTTGCTGTCGGTCCTGACCACGCCGGAGCGCGGCCACACGTCGTCGTCATGCACCATGAAGCTCGGCAGCATCGCCACGTTGCCCTTGCAGGCGCGCATCAGCGACGGGATGGAAAGATCGAGATCGGGATCGGTCATATCAGCCCCCATGATTTCAGCGCCGCTTTGCGTGCCTCAATTGCCTCTGCTTTTTTAGCAAACAGCCCGAGGTGGCGTAGGTTTTTGTTGACGCAAATGTACGCCGCCCACTTCCCTGTTGCCTTGTGCCTTGAGACACCGGGCGTCCCGCTCGTGTTATCTTTCCTTCTGCCGCGCCGAAGCAGGTTTGTTGTCTGGTTGACCACTTCGAGGTTAGCTATCCTGTTGTCGGCTTTGTCGCCATTGAGATGGTCTATTTGGTCGTGCGGCCAACCCCCGTGATGGAACCACCACGCGAGACGGTGCGCCATGTATCTCCTGCCGCATAGGCCAATCTGGGTATAGCCTTTCCCATCAGTGCGCCCCACTTTGCCGCCAGCGGTGTGCCCTGTAAGGCGGGTGAATTGACCCGTGCTCGCATCGTATTGCAAATGGTTGCGCGCCTCGTTGAGCGTCACACCTGGCGGCAAAGCAATCCCCATTGGCCGAGAACCTCCCTCATTTCAGACACGGACGAAACCACGGCCACTAATGCCCCAGCCCTTCGCAGATCGGCGTGCGTTTCGGCTTGAGCCGATGAAACGCGACCGCCTAGGGCTTTGACCTCAATCCCGTAAAACCTACCTTGCCACACTATTTCTATATCTGTCCAGCCTGCCTTGGTGCCCAGCTTGCGCGCCTTGGCGATCTGTCGCGCGGCCTCCGGCCCGGCCATGTCCAGCTCGTTCGGGCTGTGGTGGTAGATCGCATCGCCTGGCAACGCGAGATCGAGGAGCTGGAGGATACCCTTGTGGATCGGCCCCTCCCGGTCCTGGCGCGGCGCTCTGTGGTCGCCGTCGGCCTTGTAGAACGCCTGGAGCTGGGCGGCTGTCATGCGGTTACTCATGGCCGATACCCTAGCTCCCGGCGTCGATAGCTCGCCAGGTTCTTGATCTGGATCGCCATCGTTCGAGCATTGCCGCCCTCGCGATCCAGGATCGCAACGTGTTGCCCGTAGTGTTTGGCCGCGTGGTTCACGTCACCAACCGTTGGGCTGTCGCGCAGCGCTTGCTTGATCTGGTGGACCGTTACACCCCGGCCGTGGCCGCGATCTGGGCACGTCGGGCAGGTTTCGGGGTAGACCTTGCCGCACCCCTCGCAGATGAACATAGCCTCGCTCATGCAGGCACCGCCACGAAGCATTGCACCGCCACCCCAAGAACCCCGGCGAAGTAATCCGCCGCCTCGGCGCACTCCAGCGGCGTGGGATACGCACCCAGCTCGGGCAGTCCCGGCAGTATCGCCAACGCCCTCCAGATCGCATCACCCATCGGTCGCCTCAGCGTTAATCGCGTCACAGATTACCCGGCAAAGCTTGGCCTGCGTTTCCTTGCCTCGCAGATCGTCCGTGTGGCACAAGATCGCCATCTGTCCGATCATCCGCCCATCATCCGCGATCAGGTGGACGCTGTTGCCCACCACGCTGGAATAAGCGCCCATCTCGGCCTTGATCTTCATTCCTTCCCCTCCGCTCTGCGCATCCGGCGGATCGCCCGGTGCATGATCCTGGTTCGCTCGCGCTGATCCCATTCAAGGATCGCTTTTCTGCGCTCGATCCGCGTGTCCAATACGATAAGCCGTTGTTCTTCTTCGGATTTTGTGAAGCGCCGCCAAGGTGCGTCAACCTCACTCCGCTGCACAACGTCCTCGGCCATGATCACAATTCCCTTGTTTTGTTCGGAACGACATACACCTTGACAAGCTGCACAGTCAAGATTTATCGTCCATCCCGCGTAATACGCACCACACCCCAACAAAAGGAAAGCAAATGCAAATCGACCTTAACAAGCTCACAGCCCTGGCTGAAATCCTCGGTAGAGGGTCCGATCAATCACCGACAAGCCACCCGGCAGACCAGCTTATCGGTCAATTCGTGGTCGTTCGCAGCCGTGATAGCGGCGTTCACGCGGGCACACTGGTAAGCGTTCAGGATCGCACTGTTCGCCTCACCGGGTCGCGCCGCCTTTGGTATTGGAAGGCCGCGAAAGGCCACACTCTTTCTGGCGTTGCGCTGCATGGCGTGAATGCAGAGGGCAGCAAAATTGCCGGGAAGCTTGGCGAAATCGTCGTCTTGGACGCCTGCGAAATCATCTCGACCACCGCCGCAGCCGGTCAGTCCATCTTGGGGGCTCCTGAATATGACCCTTCATGATGCAGTGAAGCTGACCAACGACCAATTCGCTGAAAACGGCTATGGCTCCGGCTCCGGCGACGGCTCCGGCGACGGCTCCGGCTCCGGCTCCGGCTCCGGCGACGGCTCCGGCGACGGCTCCGGCTCCGGCTCCGGCTCCGGCGACGGCTCCGGCTCCGGCTACGGCTACGGCTCCGGCTCCGGCTCCGGCTACGGCTACGGCTCCGGCTCCGGCTACGGCTACGGCTCCGGCTACGGCTACGGCGACGGCGACGGCGACGGCTCCGGCTGAAATCTACCTAAAAAAAATAGACGATCAAGCCCGGTTTGTGCCGGGCTTTTTCATGCAAAAACGTCCCAATCACCATCTGCCTGGAACGATCCGCCGCCCTGGCCGTCGGTCCTGCGCCCGCCGAGACGGTCGAACTCGCCCACGCCCAGGAAGCCATAGCCCGCCCCGTCGCAGATGTGGCTTTCGTCGTTCTTGGAGGGCTTGTCGGCATAGCGATCATCGCCAGACACGGCCAGCCGCTTGAAGTACCAGGCACCCATGAGACCCTTGTGCAGCATCGGACAGTTGCGCTTGTTGACCAGGAGCCCAGGCTTGCCCTCGATCATCCGCTCGCATGGCCCGGCCAGCGCCGCGATCCGCATCTTCGGGTCTTGGGTTGGCGCGGGCTCCAGGTTGATGCCGTGCTGCGAGCGCAGCCAGTCGAAGCTCGCCGTCTCGAATATCTCGTCCCGCTTGCCACCGGCCGGATCGCCCCAGCCCTTGCCGGTCAGCCCCTTGGCGACGTGATCTGGGAAGTGCTTGACCAGAGCCTCGCCCACCAGCTCACCAAAGCGCTTGATCCCCATGTCGAAGCACACTACCTCGCGGTGCGCGAGCAGCACGCCCTTGGGATGCCGCTGGAACAGGAGTGCCGAAGGTTGGAGCGTGCCGCCGCCAATGTCGGCCCCGATGTAGATCGGCTCGTCGGGCATGACGGGCAGGTGATCGACGCCATGCACCTGGCCGTTATATTGCGGGACCACGCGCCGCCCATCCGTCACGAACGTGTAGACGCCCTGGAGATAGCTCTGGATTTCCTCCAGCGTCTTGCCTGCCAGCGCGCGGCCGTAGTAGCTCCGCACCCCGAGCGGGTTCGAGCCAGCATCGACGCGGGACAGCGCAACCAGGTTCTCCTGCCAAGGGTTCACGATCCAGAACCGATCCGCCGCTCGGATCACCTCGATAGGGCACTCGACACGCCGCACCTTGCCGCGATACCAGATCAGCACCTCGGCAGACGTGAGGCGCACGCCCTGATACTCGGGGAAATTCTCGTCCACAATCTCGGCACCGCCGCCCCTGGGCTTCACCTCCAGGACGCCGGGCGGTTGCTGGTGGAAGCTGTAGCCCTCGGGCGTCTCGCGGTGATGCCAGCCGTAGAGCCAATGATCGGCGTCGGGCGGGTTGGTGTCGCCCCAAATGCCGCTCCAGGTGGTCGGGCGCTCGTTCACCCCGAACCGGCCGACACGCTCGGTCAGGCGAGTGATAACGGATCGCGGCACCTCGCGCATCTCGTTGATGAAGGCCCCGGTCAGCTCCAGCGATAGAAGCTTCTTCACGTCCTTGGGCTTGTCGAGCGCAACCAGGTTGACCTCAATCTCCAGGTCCAATCCGCGCGGCTCGATCATGTGCGTGGCCGGTGATCGCCAGATGATATCCCCAAAGGCGTCAGATGGGTAAATCTGCTGATAGGTCACGGCCGTGGTGGACCGCAGCTCCGGCATGGTGTTGCGGATGATCGCAAAGCGGCTACGCTTCTTGCCGTCGGCGCTGGGCGCTTGCTCTTGGCCAAGATCGAGGATGCGTTGCAGGCTGGGCACCGACTTGCCCGAGCCGACCGGCCCGATGATGAACGACGCGAACGAACGGTCGAGCTTGTAGGCCCAGGCCACCGGGCTCGTCTCGTAGGTCCATGTCTGCGTCACCATCCGAACATCTCCAACACCGTGGCCCCGAGATGGAGAACGCCAGCGATACTCGTCACCGCCAGCGTTACTCGTCCTATGATCCGATATCCCGTCACAGCGAGCACACCCGGCATTGCCCCGTCATCGCTTCGCGCTCCATCCTTTTCAAGCTACGCTCGGGAACGTCTCCAGCCTCAAACCTTGCCCGCATTTCCGAAAGCGACGAGGGCCAGCTATCACGTCCTGGCGTCCTGAACGTCGCACCCATATCCGCCTCCATTGCCTCGCCCTTTGCAAACTCCTCTGGGTGATCTCGCCATAGCAGCCACCACTCACCGATGCGTTGGTGGTAGCACAGGGCGCAATCCGTCCGACGCGGCACCTGGATGCCGCGCTCCGCAAGCTCTGAAAGAACGCGAGGGTCATCATAGCCCCACTCGCGCAGCGGCGTCCGCGTCTCGACGTTTGATATCTGAGCGTAAACACCGCCGACCCTTGCTGGCTCATCGGAGCGCAACCCGACGTAGGCGACCACCGGCCCAATTTTGGCCTGCTCTGTCAGTAGGGCTTCAAACGGCTTGATCTTGAGGATACGCGTGCAAAACCTGGCGCGGAAGTTAGGGAGCATACCCTCTTGCTCGATTACGCCCTCCAGTGTGCCACCAAGAACCGGGATCAGCGGCTTGCCCAGCGCGTTGTCCGACCCGAGCCAGCGCCAGAACTCGAACATATCCGGCAGCTCGTTTCCCGTCGGCGTGCAAACGTAGGTGTATGGTCGCGGCTCGCGTTCCTTGAGGAGGAAGGACATAAGCGTGCTGTCATGGCCTCCAGACAATCCGACTAGATGCAGCACTCCATTCGTGTCTCGTTCAAACATCACCGCTTGCCCCTCGTCTTGATCGCCAGGTAATCCACGATCCGCTCACCGTCCTGGTTGCGCTCGGCCGTGATCCGCTGCGTCAGGAGGCAGAGCCCGCGATCATGCAAAAGCATCGCCGCCGCCTTGATGGATTGAGGCGCAGAGCCCGACGTGCCGCGATGATACACCACTAGGTCGCCCGGCTCCACGCGGTCTAGTGCTTTGGCGATCACCGCCTCCTCGCTGCCGCTATCCATACGCTCGACGCGCAACTCCTGCTTTAAACCAGCCATACCAGAACTCCCCCGGCAACGAGCCACGCGATCAGGCCGACAGCCCCCCACACAAACAGCCCCGATCCTTCCGGCCAGTCTGCATCCAGCTCCTCTTGGCTCCACAGCTTGGGCAAGTCACTTGCTCCTCCTGTGCTGGCCGCTGAGTGGGCTTCTCTGTTCTCGGCACCCTCGACCCGCGAATGACCCATGGCGCGCCCACGCGGCGCTCCTGGGCTGTCCAGCGGCGCGAGATGATCCACTTTCGACCGCAAGCTGCCTTTCACCTCGCGTTGATGGGTAAAAGCCGTCGCACACCGACACGCTGGATCAGATAAACCGTCGCCCCATACCGTGCCGCACCCGTAGCACCTCCATTCATTCGCCATCGTCGTCTCCTTCCGGTTTCCATTTAGGGATCGCCTTGAGCTGTTCCCCTGCTGCTGGCGGGATCACATTCACCTCGAAACCATCGCCCGTACCGCTTTCTCGATCTTCTCGGCCATAGCCGTGGTTCACTTCCAGGGCGAACTTGGCCCCGTTAGAGGCTTCCCTGTTCGCCAGCGCTTCCTCCCACCATTCAGCTATCCGACCCTTCGCGCGTGCAATGATCGGGATCAAACTTTCATCCCGGTTCCCCTCGCCTTTGCTGTAATAGAGGATCGTGGTCCTGGTCACACCAAGCGCGAGCGCGAGCCCTGCCATCGTTGGCGGAGCCATGTATTCCTCCTCCTCGTAGATCATTTGCCCATCGACCTTACCTGTCGGGACATAGCGCTTGCGCATCCTACTGAGAAAGTAAGCCTCGATCTGCGCCTCGACCTGCTCTGGATCGGTGAGTGCGAGCTTGCCTCGATCTGCCATCACCTTTCCCCTCGTTCTGCCAAGCGTTGCCGTAGATGTCTGAGCGCTTCATCCCCGACGTTCGTGCTGCCCGACCGACCGCTATCAGCGGGCGGGGAGGGAGGGCAGCTTTTCGGACCCTCTCCCCCCTGCACCCCCCTCTCCGTGGTCGTGGTCTTATCCGTGGTCTTGGTCTTATCCTTCTCCGTTGTCTTTTCCGTTGTCTTTTCCGTTTCCGTTGTATCGCTAGGGCTTTCGATAGTGGTATGAGATAGGGGTATCAGTAGGGCTTCTCCGAGGCGGTCGAGCGTGTGTCCGTCGATCCCGATTTCTTGCGATAAGAGCATAGGTTCGAGCTTCATTTCCTTGATGATATCCGCTGCGGTGCCGTCGAAACCGCCCATTGCTTCCAGGATTTTCCCGGCGTCGGTATGATCGCTTCGATGTTCGCTACGCTTAAGCCTTGATGCTTTCTCGCGCCATTCTTCGCGGCGTTCAAACATTGCCATTATCAGATCACATGCGGCGCAGTCCCTGACCGGCGATTGCGGCAATGCCTGGATAATACGCACAGGCCCGGCCAAGTGCTTGCGGCTTGATATCGAGTTGAAGCGGAAGAAGTTGACGATCTGGATCAGCTCCTCCTCTGGGTCGTATCGGATCAGCCTGCACTCGGCCAATTCGATGAAGGATGCGCGCACGTCCTCGCTCGGCACTTTCAGCTCCAGTGCCGCCATCTCGGGCGGCAGGACAAAGGCCCCGGCGCTGTTGCCGTGCGTCGTGGTGTGTAGGTAGAGATAGGTCAGCCGGGCCAGGTCTGTGGTGAGCTGCCGAAAGCGCTTGCTGCGCCAGATCGAGCTTGAGATGATGCCAAATTGTCTCATGGGATTACCGCCCAGACGGTTCCGGCACCGCCTCCAGATGTTGCACTAAGGAGGTGATCGCATCACCCTTGGATTTCCACAGATGATAGCTTGCCCCGCTTGCGCGCTTCATCTCGGTTTCGTTGAGGCTGGAGCCACCGGCCAAGATGATCTTGACCGCCGCCCCCAGCACATTGAGATCGGCCGCAAGGACCGGCCCCGCGTTCTGGATCGTGAGGTTCATTGGTCAGCCCTCCATTTGTAGCTGAGTGGGTGACAGCCGGGCAGAAGTGGCGGGTCCAGCTCCACCAGATCGGCGCGTAGCTTCTGGAATTGCTCCGGTGACACCTCGGTGCCGTCGCGCAGGCTGTAGCGGCAGCATGTGCGACCATGCGTCGGGACGCTGACATAAAGGCTCCACCCCCCCCTGATGCGGTCCTTTACAAGATCAAGCCTCATTCCCAACCCTCCCAGACGTCGAAATCAAGATCGGCTGATATCTGCACGACACCACCTGTCTCCCTGACCTCATCCACAGGAGCTGTGAAGTCGTTGCTTTCCACATGCACGTCCATCCAGTCTGGCAGCTCCGAAAGCCGCTCGCGCAACTCTTTCACGTTCATGCCTTCGGTGCCTTCTGCTGGAATTGCTCGCGGCGAAGCGTGACCGCGCCGCCCTCCTGGATATCCGGCGCATCCTCGGCAAAGCGCATCGCCGTGACGCGAGCCCGGTTCAGGATAATGCCGAGATATGCCGCCAGGCGCTCCTCGGTGGTGTGCGTCTTGGTCGGCGCAAACTCCTCCACGATCCACCGCGCGACCCTGGGCTTGACCGGGATCGTCACCGTGAAGTCGGCCGGGACCGTCGGCTTCGGTGCCAGCTCCTCCTCTGCGCGGATCATCGCGTCGGTCAGGCTGATGTTGCGCTCTGCCTTGATTTCTTGCGCCCTGGCGAGGATTTTTTCGTCTGCGTTCTCAGTCACTTGTTCGCTCCTTGTTAAATTTCTCGTTTATATTTGCAAAATATCTATTGCAGAGGCAAGCGGCTTTCGTTACATAGGGCGTTGCAAGGAGGTGAGCAATGTATCGGAAAGCAAAGAGAGGCGAGGCGCTGGCGTTTGTCGAAGAAGCCGCACGCCACGTCGGTGACGAATGCCTTTTGTGGCCATTTGGAATGTTGGGTGATCGAGGGATCGTTTGCATTGACGGCAAAAACAATACTGCTGCACGCGCCGTGCTAGAGGTGGCGAAAGGGGCACCGCCCAGCCCAGCACATGAGTGCGCCCACCTTCCTGTCGTGTGCCACAATCAGCGATGCGTGAACCCTGCGCATTTGCGCTGGGCAACACCCGCAGAGAACCAAGCCGACCGGATAGCCGACGGCACGCACGGAGGTGGCGCAGGATCGCCACTGACCGAAGCCGATGTTGTGGCAATTCGCGCGGACGACAGGCCGCTTGTTGAGATCGCGCAAGATTACCCCGTAACCGCATCGACCATCAGCCGGATAAAGAGCCGCGAAACATGGAGGCACATATGAGCTGCAAACCGACGATCTGGGAAGCCCTGGCCGAAAAGCTCGGCCGGAAACCCACGCACCGCGAAGCGTGCGACGAGGTGAAGCGCATCCTGCGCGAAGCCGCAGAGGAAAGGGCGGGCGCATGACGCGCGAGCCCTACCGCCCCACCGTGCCGGATTTCGGCGCACAACCCGAGGAGAGGGAATTGGACCGGAACGGCCACCCCAACCTGGCGCGCACCTACATCGCGCCCAACCCCATGCAGGAGCCGGAGGCGAAGCCCGCCCCCGAGCCCCAGGAGATCAAGGAAGCGCCGTTCTGCAACGCGGAAAGCTCGCGCAACAAGCACGGCAAGGCTGTGCTGCGCCTGCGCTTCGAGAGTTTCGAGGCTCTGGAAACCTACTTCGCGGAGGAGCTGATCGGCTCTGACATGATGGCGGGCAGCGCCTCGAAAGTGATCGGCACCACGCTGCTGATCTGGGACCGTAACTGAAACCACGAAAGGAGAGATTGTGGATTGGAACACAAATTTAATCATCCTTAAATGCCGCGCGCAAAGCGTAGCAGACGCGGCGAGCCTGCTTTACTGGATGCCCGATAGGCTGCACCACCAGGAAGTCTTGAAAAGGGAAATGGAAGAATTAAGGTCGGCAATGGAATTGATCCATGAAACCGTTTTTGTCGACCGGTCGGAACCCGCCGACCGCGAGGTGAGATAATGGGGCACCGGGTAACTGAAACCTACCACCGCACCGAGGCCGAGGCCCGAAAGGTGCAACGCGAAGATATCAACTCGGATCTGAACTATTCTGAAACCTATGGCATGGGAGTGTTCCCCTGCCGCTTGGTGAGCCGCGAAACTGGCGAGGAATACGACGGCTTCAAGAGCGTGACGGAGACTTATTATGGATAAAGTCGGCAAGATTATTCAATCCGTGGAGCTTCTGGCTTTCGTCCAGGATGGAGGCGGCATCACCCCGGCTACCATTTTGATCGAGGGCGCGGCCCCACTGTTCTCCCTGTCTACCTCCGCCATGAAGGCTATTGCCAGCCAGCACCCGCACCTGGGCGGCAAGCCTATCGTGGCTCTGCGCTACGACGTGCGGGAACAAACGAGGGCGACAGCATGAAACGCTGCGCATGGCATGAGTGCGGCCGGGCCTTCGAGCCCGCCGACCCCCGGCAAGAGTTTTGCTGTCCCGAGTGCCGTAAGGCGCGGGGCGCATGGAAGGCCCGGCGCGGCGGTCCACTGGTGGACATGCTGCTGGAGGGCGACGTGGACGCGCTGATGGAAGCAAAGCGCAAGATCAAAAAGGAGATCGAAGATGCAGCTACCCCAACTGATTGAGGGCATGGATTTTGCCACCTACCTGGCCGATCCGATGCCGGAGCCGAGCCTGACCAGCTCGCTTGTGAAAGACCTCCTCGGCACCGCGCCGCGCAAGGTTTGGGAGAACACGCCCCGGCTCAACAAGGACGCCGAAAGCGAGGAGAAAACGATCTTCGACTTGGGCTCGGCCGCGCACCGGCTATTCACCGGCACCGGAGCGCCCATTGTCGAGATCGACGCGGCCGACTTCCGGTCGAAGGAAGCGAAGGAAGCCAGGATCGAAGCCTATGCCTATGGCAAGACGCCGATCCTGGCGAAGAACATGCCGCGCGTGCGGGCAATGGCGAAGGTGGCGCTCGACCAGGTGTGTGACAATCCCGAGATCGGGCACCTGTTCTCGCGCGACAACCAGGTGAAGCTCCTACGCGAAGCCACGATGCTATGGCAGGAAAGCGGCGTCATGTGCCGGAGCCGCCCCGACTTCTACTCGCCCGAGGAGAACGTGGTGATCCACTACAAGACCACCGGCACTGATATCGCGCCGGTGACGCTCGCCAAGTTTGCCGCCAATTCCGGCTGGGACATGACGGCCGCGCATTATCACCAGGGCGCGAAGCTCCTGACCGGCACCGCGCCGCGCCAGTATTTCGTGGTGCAGGAGACGGCCGAGCCGCACCTTCTGCTGACGGCCGAGATTGACAGCACGTTCCTGGAGACAGCGCTGATGCGCCGCGAGCGCGCGCTGATGATCTGGGGCCGGTGCCTGCGCGAGAATACCTGGCCCGGCATGATCTCCAAGACGATCAAGCTGGAGTGCCCCGAATGGCACGAACGCAATCTGATCGCGGAGAAGGACGCCGAGGAAGCGGCCAAGTCGGCAGGCACCGATCTGCTGGAGATGATGCGCACCTGGCAGGCACCCGAAGGCTGGCAACCCGCCGCCGTCCAGGGCCAGAGCCGTGACGAGAAGGACGTGATCGAATGAGCTTCACCTTCAACACGGCCGAGCGCCGCAACACGCACCTGCTGGTGGCCCTTGCGGGGGCCTCCGGCAGCGGCAAGACGTTCAGCGCCATGAACCTGGCGACAGGCATTTGCGGCGACAAGCCGTTCGCCGTGATCGACACCGAGGCAGGCCGCGCCCTGCACTATGCCGATCAATTCACCTTCAAGCACGCCGACTTCGCGCCGCCCTTCACGCCGGAGCGCTACCTGGAGGCGGTGAGGGCGGCAGAGAAGGCCGGGTTCGAGGCGATTGTGATCGACAGCATGAGCCACGAATTTGACGGCCAGGGCGGGATCATGGACATGGCCGAGGCGTCCAGCGTCAAAGGCCCAGGCGCATGGAAAGACCCCAAGATGCGCCACAAGAAGATGATGAACGCCTTTCTCCAGGTGCGCGCGCATCTGATCTTCTGCCTGCGGGCCGAGGAGAAGATCGACATGAGCAAGAAGGATGATCGCGGCCGGTTGATCGTGGAAAACGCGGGCTGGTTCCCGATCCAGGAAAAGCGGTTCATGTATGAAATGACAGCCAGCTTCACGCTCAATCCAAGCTCGCCCGGCGTGGTCGATCTCACGTTGCCGCACAAGGTCCAGGACCAGCACCGCATGAGCTTCCTTCCCGGCCGTCACATCACGGCCGAGGCGGGATCGAAGCTCGCAGCCTGGGCGCGCGGCGGCACCATCACGACGCCCGACAAGGAGATGTGGGATCGCGCCCGGCGGATCGCCCACGACGGTATCGAACAGATCACAACGTTTTTCCAGAAGGTCGCCACCGAGGAGGAGAGGGCAGCGCTCCAGCCGATCAAGCGCGAGCTGTGGGAGACAGCCAAGCGGGCAGACGAGAACCGTGGTGAGCTGGGCTGATGTGGTCAAAGATAAGCGGCAAGCGGCGCAGGATGATGTGCTGCTACGTCGAGAACGATGAGCTATGGTGCAGGTGCTGCGGTCGGCCCGTATGGTTCCGTGGCCTCGAAAGCCAGAGCCGCTTTGTCGGCCGCTGGCAACAAGCCTGGGGCGGCTTCCGCGAGCCGAGCGAGGTCGTGATCGAGCAATCCATCGCCACGGTGGATCACCTGATCCCGCAAAGCCGCAACGGCACACACCATGCGTGCAACCTCATGCTCATGTGCCAGGCGTGCAACAACGACAAGGCGCACATGACGCCGAGCGAATGGATCGCGCACCGCGCCGCGACCGGGCGAGCCTTGAGAAAGGAGACTATCGCCAAGCTTTTGAAGCGCGAACGAAAGGCGATCCGCCAGATCGGTGGGCCGTCCATGATTGACCATCCAGGCCACAAAGGAGAACCCAATGGCTGACGACAAGACCACCAAGAAGCCCGAGAATGACGACGACAACGCCTTTGCTGCAATCGACGTGACGCAAGCTGTGTTCATCGTGTTTCACCAGACGGAGACGCGGAACAACATCGAGGTGTTCCAGGGGCCGGACGCCGAGGCCAACGCCAAGGCCCGCGCGAGCCAGAAGGCGGTGCGCTCCAAGGCGAAGGTGGCCGTTTTCGGCCCCCAGCGAGCCGTCTATGAACCGCCGGAGCCGTCAAAGGCGAAGGAAGTCCATCTCGATTGGCTGGACGAGTAACACCAGGGCGGGCGCAAGTGACTTGCGCCCGCTGTATTAACCGCTGAGAGGGGTCGCCATGTCTCGGACACCAATGGAGCAAAAAAGCAACTATGCCGCTTATACGCGGCTCCTGCGACTTCTGCGGCCGCGCCACGGCCAAGGGACGCACCTACTGCGGCAAGGAGTGCCGCGTAACCTACAACAACCTGCTGGCCCGCCAAGGCAAGAGCGTGATGCAGTTGCTTAAGATATGGCGCAAACATCGGGGGGCAAAGGGAACACCTGGAGAGGGCATGATCGGAGAGGTCGCCACTCGCGTGGATATGATCTTGGCCGAAGATCGGGAGCGCAAGAAGCGGCTGGGTCAGTGACCGGGCCGAGTGGCTATCGCGGAGAGAAGCGCATCGAGCCGCGTGTTCGTGTCTTTGGTTGCCTCTCGTTGTTCTTGCCGCATATCGCGCATGTCACTGGATAGCCGCGTAAGGTGCCCGTCAAGGTCCGACTTCTGCACCGTGTCCTCACGCACCCTGTTGATCCGCGCGTGAAGCTCTTTCGAGTTGCGGTCCATTTCATCCTCCACCCGGCGGACCATCGACACCAATTTCCAGAACGCCCCGGCTAGTATTGATCCCCACCCAAGGGTAAGGGAAACACCCAGCCCGATTATCCACTTCAAGTCGTCACCCATTACTGTCCCCGGCACGCTCGTATTTCGTTCCGCACGACGCCGTAGTGTCCAATCATTACAGACAGCGCCGACCCTTCCGGCAGGGCTTGCAGCTCGTTGGCCACTTGGTCCTGCACCTCTTGCGAGTAGTCGAAGATCGTCGGACAGACGTTAGAAACGGCCGCCACGCAACCGCTCAACAACACCATCCCGGTCAGTCCTAGTGTTTGCCACCGCATCCCGCATCCTTTCCTTTACCTCGTCGCGCGCTTGGGCGCGATCCACTCGTTCTTCAAGTCGCCCATTGCGCCGCCCGGTCAGCATCAGGGCAGCGATGCCCATAGCCCCCAAGATCAACGGCCAGAGCTTGCGCATCCAGCCCCAGATCACCGGATGCCCCGTTCGTGATCGTCAACCCGAGCCTCCTCGATCCGGTCGGACATGACGCGCTGCACCACGGTCGCGGCCAGCACTACCCCGATCAGGCCCAGCGCCACCCAGGGAAGCCAGTCGGCCAGGCCACCCACGGCCGGGATCGCCTCGATCTGTTCGCGCGCCTGGGTCGCGGCAGCGGCGACACCGGCGGCAATGCCCGCCTGGCCCTGCACCGCCTGGGCTGTGCGCTGCGTCTCGGCCGCGCGGATCGTCCGGCTTCCGGTCAGGGTCGAGCGCGGAAAGCTCTGGAACGCCTCGGCCGTGCCGCGCAGGATCGCATCCGCCAGGCGCTCCTGTTCCGTCTCCTCGTCGGTTGCCCGGTTGCCCACCGGCGAGCTGCCGAAGAAGGGCTCGACCAGGATCGCCGGAGCCCGGCCGGAGATCAGCGACATGCCGCCTCTATCCGAGCTGGAGCGCGTCTTGATCCCGCGATCCCGAAGGCCCAACGCCAGCACCATCTCGCGTTGCACGCTTTCGGCCAGGCGAAGGGACAACGCGGTGCCGCTCGATAGGGTTTCGGTGCCGGTCGCTTCGGCCGAGCTTGCACCGTTAAAGTGCAGCTCAACACTCGCATCCGCGCCCCAGGCGTCCACCTCGGCATAGACGCGCCTGATCTCGGTCGAGTATCCGCCGCCCGGCGTGCGGAAGAACGTGCGCACCTGGATGCCATAGTCGCCCGCCAGGCGCTCTATGCGCCGTGCTAGCCGCCCATTCCAAACGAATTCACTTTCGCCGGTGTCCTGTCGCACCGCGCCCTGACTGGCGCTATTGTGCCCTATTACAATTGCAAGCTTCATTGCTTTATGCCTTTCCACCCCAAAAAAAGGGCCATGAACATTTCGGCGGTTTTGCGAAGAGGTATCACGACGCCCCCGCTTTTCCTTGGGTATGGACGGGCATCACAGTTCCACCCACGAATACCAAGTGGACGCCTGCCTGACACGTATGAACGTGCGCCCTCGCGTAGTGCCTACACCCAATATCTCCGTCGCCTGCTGAACCGTCCGAGCGGCTTGGCCGTATGTGTGGCAAACCCACGCGCGCGTATCGGTGCCACCCAAAGCTGGCAAATTCCACGAAACAGCGGTCGCTTCCGAGATGTCGCCTGTGTAATGGATCGTTCCGGTTTCTATGCCGTCTACATTTCCGGTGATCGCGGGGGTTGCGCCAAGAACGCCACCTTGACGCCGATATATGCCTTGCAAGCTGTTGGCTGGATAAGTCACCCCATGCGGCTTAAGCTGGTCAATATCCACATAGTTGCCGACCACATCGCTGTTGAATTTAACAACCTCAGACCGAGGCGTGGCGTTTCCAAGGATAACAGAGCAGCCATCGACAACCAGAATGCCGCCCGATTCCTGTTCGACAAATGGCACGGTGCCAGCGCCGGTCGGGAAATCGAAATGCGCCCCCTTGAAGCGCAGCTTGCCGCCAGACTTGACCACGCCCCCGCGCTTATTGGCACTCAGATGCTGGCGCAAGTACCCGCCATTTACGTTGAGTTCTGCCCCGCTCTGAACTTCAATCATGTTGTCCTCACCGCCGATAAGGTGCGGCATATTCAGATGGTGCGTCCCTCCCTCCACAACGATTGTCGTGGCTGATGGGGTATTCTTTGTGGAATAAAGTGCGCTGATAACACTTCGCCCACCCTTGAAGATCAGCCGTGATGCGTCACCGTCAAGTTGCAGTCCAAGAAT
>Ga0316205_10000504_pt1 | contig 71090 bp, 64 predicted proteins | sample 3monthpyrite_MG_FD_204941 | JGI IMG/M metagenome (GOLD analysis project Ga0316205, IMG submission 204941) | Microbial mat bacterial communities from mineral coupon in-situ incubated in ocean water Damariscotta River, Maine, United States -... | ecosystem: Environmental > Aquatic > Marine >...
TACTGTCATTTTTAATAATCTCTAAACCCACATTCTCAATACGATTGTAAGTGCTATAATTTACTTCTGTTACATATCCTTCAGAAATTAATACAAAAGCTGTATCCAATTTTTTCTCATAAGGACTTTTGTCTTGAAATTTCTTTTTTATAAAATTTCCATACGAGACAACCTTTTGTAAATCGTAGTATTCTTTGTTTAATTGAATTGTATCGTATTTAATGTAAGTATAGATTTCTGTTAATAGCTCTTTTTCCTTATTGCTTATTTTTCTTTGCTCGTTCCAATTATTAATGCTCAAAGCAATGAGAATACCAATAACCACAAGGATAATTTCACCAATGGCATAAAGCATATACTTTGAAACTTTGTTTTCTTTAATCATGTTTTGACGGATTTTACGAAAGAATTTTATCATTAACTTTAATGGTTTAAGTCAGAATTTATTATTTCTACTATTGTTTCTGATATTTTTATCAAACTTTTGGTTTCTTGAATATTATCAGTAGAATATAACTCTTGTTGATAGAGTAGGTTTTCAAATTCTTTATCGTTAAGGAGAGTTTTATAGTCACTTTCTAATCCAGCTCCTCTGTCTAAAGGTTTAATTGGGAGCATTGTACTGGTCTGAATAATTTCTGAAATGTTAGCGTGTTTCCTGATTAATGGTATATAAGACTCGTTAGTTAAATTTTTAGAATCTATTTCACCTTCTGTCATATCTTCAACTTCTGAAGGCCAGGAAAAAAGTAATGTTTTTAATGCCTCGTTCTTTAATAAATTTATTTTACCCGAATTAAGTAATACCATTAACGATCCAGATTTTCCGTTAAATGTGGGAACTATAAATGTATTACCAATTAAAGTATCAATTTTTTTAAGGTTATTAAAATCGCCTTTTGAGGCAATTTCTGTTAAAGTGTAATTGGCAGATAGTATAATTTCTCTATTTGAATTCATTTCTTTTAACTCTACAATTGTCTGCTCAAAGTCAACTTTTAGGTTTTCTAATAGTTTTAACTCCTCAATATGCTCCAATCGGTTTTCATTCCAATTATTAATCTGCAAAGCAATAAGAATACCAATAACCACGAGTACAATTTCACCAATTGCGTATTTAAAGTATTTACCTGTTTTTCCTGCTTCCATGAGGTTTAGTCTTATATGTCTAAAGAATTTAATCATTGGTTTCAAGATTTTTTTCTAACAAGATTACAGTTTCTTCTGCTGATGTTGCTAAAGTTTTCATATGTGAGATATGTAATCCTACTATTATTCCTTCTCGTAAAAATACCGCTTGATACTCTTTTTTGTTTAACCTGATTTTTTCATACCATAGTTTAGGAGGAATTCTATTCCTCTTATTATAAGGTGTGAGCATATAATCGCTATCTGCAAGTGAGTTAGCAACCACTTTTCTAGCATCGTTTGTTGTTTGTGTTGGATATTCATTAAAGTTGTCAGCTACACTTTTTACTTCAGCATAATGTTTAAAAAGGGACTCAATCAAAAATTGATTTTTTAATAGTTTTAGTTCGCCAGATTGCACCAACTGTGTCCAGATTACAGGCTGTTTATACCAAGGACCAGAACCACTCGCAGTTCTAAAATCATCCCAAAATTTTAAAGAATCTTCAATAATCAAATTATCATTTAGCCAAAATTGCTGGACATTAAAAATGGCATTGCTAATTTCAGCAAACTGATTAGACTTTTTGTTGTAATATATAGCATCTTCTTTAAGTTCAGTTATCAATCTATTGATATATTGTTGTTCAAGTTTGGCTTCTTGTTTGTTGTTGTTCCATGTGTTAATTTGTAATGCTAATAAAATACCAATCATAACAAGTATGATTTCACCAAGTGCATAGAATAAATATTTGCTTAATTTATTTTGTGAAATAAGATTTTGACGGATTTTACGAAAGAATTTAATCATAATAAATTAGTTAGGGCGAATTTAAAACTCACCCTAACACTATTAATTTAGTTATCAATTATTTAAGCAGCAGTATTGGCATTAAGTTTATTTAATGCTAGCAAAAAGAAAATGGGAATAGCTGCAAATGTGTAGAACACATAGTCATTACCAGGTAATTCTAAACCCGGAGAAACGGTAGATGCTGTAAAATAAACCAAGATAGGAACTATACCAATAATAGTGCCTACTAGCATTAATGTTAGTCCGTTAGAGCTTCGTTCATTGGCATTGGCATTCATGAATTTGCGTATTTGTGTAATAACCGCAATTAAAAAGTAAGCAATAATAAAACCACCAAAGAGCAAGCGCATTACAGTATTTAATGATGCTGAATTATCCATTTGCGTTATTTCTAAAACTATAATTATGGCTAATATTATTAGCATAGGTACATAAACTAACTTTTTGTTTTTGCTACTTAAAAAACTGCTTTCTGGTGGATATCTAAGCATATATATTACCAAAGCTGTAAATGAAAATAAAACTACTGCAGTAGAAAGGATACCTATAAATGTTGAAAATGTTCCAGTACCTAAATATGGTCCACCAAGAAATAAAAAACCAAAACAAATAGAAAATACCGCAAAGGCTGTACTTAGTTGAGATTTGTGTTTATAATTGGCGTAAGCACCAACAACAACAAACAAAAGACCTATGATAAGACCAATCATATTATTGGTTTTATTTTCGTCCGGTAAGCCAGCATAGGTAAGTTGGAGCGTGACTTCTTCTCCATTGCGATCAACTACAAACTCCCTAGTTTCTCCAATAGTTGCCCTGTCACGTTTACTAAGCGCTTTGGAATCTGTAACCGCTATTCCACCAGTACTTTTTAAAACATCCCCAACTTGCAATCCAGCTGCTTCAGCAGGGCTTTCTGCTTCAACTTTGTTTACAGACCAGTCATCACTGGTGTTAAACCCATCATAGGTGTAGTTCTTGGCATCCGTCATTCCTAGGATACCCCAAATAATAAATAGTAAGGCAATGACATTTATAATCATTCCATACTTAGAATTTTGTTCACTCATAATACTTTGTTTAGTTAGTTTTGTAGGTTGATTTTTCTGATTTAAGGAAATCTATCTTTAATAATAAATAGCATTAATAGGCTATCATTCTATTATTTATTGGAGATGTATAACATCCCTATTTTACAAAACTTTAAGAACTATACTTACCATTATCCAAACTACATTAAACTAAATGGTTGGATAATAATTGGTTGTATAAAAATAGTAAAAAAATCATACGCAACCAATTACTTCTAAAATAATGGTTATATCCAAATTTATATTCCTTATTACTATTAAGACTTTCAACATCAATATCTCTATTTTAATTCCTCATCAATACGTTTTGATATTTTGGTATTGTCAACATACAATGCTTTTGCTTGTTTTATTATTCTGTAAGGAGTGATTTACGAATGGCGCGAAATAATTTTATCATAGTTAGTTGAGTAGTTGTGAGATAAGTGAAACAGAAAAAATAGTCAACATAAACCAACCAATAAAACCTTGTATAATTGCCAAATATCTTGGCAATCCTTTAATTGGGATTTCTCCAAAACCTAAAGTTGTAAATGTGTTTATGGATAACATTAATGCGTTGAGCATTTTTATCAGAATATCGTATAACAATCCTAAAATTAATAAAACTCCTATTTGAATATTTTTCCAACGTTTTTGTTTTGGCGATAAATCTTTCCATTTACCTGTTAAGACATCCGTAGTTTTTAAAAAGCGTGTCATGAGTTTAGAACTAAACATAGAAGCATTGTACAATGGTTTAGACCAGCTAATAAAGAATGCAGGCAGTTCTAGTTTTTCATCATCTAATTTGTTTTTAAAATCGTTAAACGAACTTATTTCTTGTTCTTTTCCTTCTAAATAAATGGTATGAATTCCTTCATTTCTGCGCAAGTACTTTTGAAAAAACTCAAAACGATGCATCAAACGTTTTTTACCATGAGAATCCCAAGAATTTGGAAACAATAAATAGATAAATGCAAAGAGTAAAATTACATACAATGAAAAGATAATAGAGCGAGCAGGTTCTGTACCATAGGCAGAAAATACTTTTAAAAACTGGTTAATCTTCCAAGTAAAATAACCTTTGAAAGTAGGTGTTTTTTTATGTAGAAATTGTAGATATCTTGTTTCAATATCCTTCATCTCAACATAACAAGCATTATAACTTTCTTGATCACCTCGTTTTTGATAACTCCCTAGGAGAGATTTGTAGGAAGATATTAGCAAATCGTAGTCTTCTTTTAGTTCAAAATCCATAGCATCAGAAACCATATATTCTTTTGCATCTGGCCTCATGATACTAAAAGCTTTAACAAAGAGTTTCCCACTTACTTGTTTAAAAGGAATATAGGTATTGCTTTCTGGTAGTTGAGCACCAGTTAATTCAATAAGATTAATATTATTTTCAATTAAATGAAACTTCCTTTCTATGATGGCACTGTTTATAGATATGGTATCAATTTTAGAATTTCTTATGTCAACTTCCGAAATAGGCGAACTTCGAAGGGTAATCTTGTTGAAATTGCTATTAGCAATAGATAAATTGGGTTTTCCTGGTGTTCTGGTTAATTGCAAATGTTTTTTAACCGTAACATTGTTAAACGAAAAATAAGAGCCCTCGTTGAAATCAAAAAAACCTATCATGTTTTTAAATTCACAACTATAGAAATTAAAGTAAGAGAATTTATCAGTTCCTTCGATAGAAAAACGTTTGTCTACTATTATGTTTTTTAAGAAAAATCCAGAAATAGGTTCAGAATAATAGTTGGCTATTCTCAACCAGCCTTTAAAATGCAAATTTTTAATAACCTTTGCTTTCTGTGTTCCAAAATCATTCACAAATTCTAGCCCATCTACAGTAATATTCTTATTAAAAACAGCAGCAATGTTTTCTCTTATAGTATCTATGGGAAAACTCAGTTCCTCAAAAAGTAAACTATCTTTTTTTACATCGATTAATATCTTGATGTTTTTTACTTCATAAATAGAATCTGGCCAGTTATTTACTTCTTTAGCCCAATCTGTTATGGATGGAATTACTCTCCAGGTACTAGTGTCTTCTTGAGCAAACCCAGAATAGGCAAGCAATACTAAGAGAAATATGGTGAGTTGGTTTTTCATTCTTCTAGTCGATTTAGTTCTCTGTCTATAATTTTAAATAGCTCCATTTGTGCTTGTTTTGTATATGCTTCAATAATAAAATACTTTAGAAACTCAATTTCACCCAATCTTGTGTTTAACAATGTCTTGTATAGGTTATCATTTTTTAAAGTTTCAATATTATGAGGTATAATTTTTCTTTGTTTAAAAAAACCTTTTTTTTCTGTCAATTCAGCCCATGCAATGTTATTGAAAAGAGTTGCACAATAGTTTTTAAAGTTGGCATCGTCCATAAAATTATTTTTTTCGTTGGAAATAATCGAAGGGTAAACAGCCTCATAGAGGTTAATAATTTTTTTTCTTAGCGTATCGTTGGAAATAATCGAAATACCTTGGGATTTAAGAGTTTCATATGGTGCTATGGTGCCATCCCAACCAGTTCTAAACATAGATTCGCCAAACCAAATGTTTAGAGAATCAGGCTGCTGATTTTTTTCAAAAGCATTATTGATTTTTTTAATTGCATTTTCTGATATGTTCAGTATGGATAAGTATGACATAACTTTTACGGTGTCTTGCACTAAACCAACTCTTAATTCTTTTATAAGATTAATCTCTTTTTTTTGAAGCTTTTTGTCCTCGTTCCAATTATTAATTGAAAGGGCAATCAATATTCCAATCACCACGAGGATAATTTCACCAATGGCGTATTTAAAGTACCTGCCTGTCGAAGCTTTAGCGAAGGTTGGTTTGCCTGTTTTCGTGCCAGCCGAAGCTTTAGTGAAGGTTGGGTTTTCCATGAGGTTATATCGTATTTTTCGAAAGAATTTAATCATAGGTTTTATATTTTTGTCCCGTTAGGGACTTTATATTGGTAGCCCAAATTTTGAGTCATATGTTTTCTGTGCCTTTAGGTACAGAATATGGTATGTAAATGGATATTGCGTACCTAAAGGCACACTGGTTGAGGTTCCTGTTTTTGGTTACCGATATGAAGTCCTTAAAGGGACAGTGCACCATTCCATCAATGTCATGTTTTATGTACCTAGCAGCCAAAACAATAGTGGAGGTCGGTTGGGTGGTTTTGTTTTCAATAAGCAATATTTGTCGAATGGTACGGAAGAATTTTAGCATCGAAAATTAGTTGGTTTAGAAGCAAGAGAAATTAGAGTAGATAGAGCAACTATTAATTAGTTAAGGATTTTCTAATTTACACATTTATTTTGATAAGTAATGGTTGTACTTTTGAGTTGTTATGAAACCAGCAGAATTATATATACTCAATCAAGAAGAGCCATTTCAATCCATCATGCTCTATGTGAGACGTGTGATCTTAAAAACTTTACCTCATGTTATTGAGCGTTATAGCTATAACATTCCGTTTTATAATATTGGCAAAAAACCTATGCTTTACCTCAATGTTTTAAAAGGGAAAGATTATGTAGATGTGGCTTTTGTACATGGAATAGTATTTGAAAAAGAATTTCCAATTCTAAAAAATGACAATAAGCGTAAGCAAGTTCGCTCCATTCAACTTAAAACAATTGAAGATTTAGATGAACTCCAATTTGTTGAATTACTTAAAACAGCAGCAATTCAAACCGAAAAAAATAAGAGAGCTTGGTTTTTAGATAGTTAAATTATAAACTATTAACAACTTTTCTAATGGCGACCAAATTAGTAAGCAATTTTTCTAAATTATCCAAATGTAGCATATTGGCACCATCACTTTTCGCGTTTGCAGGATCAAAATGTGTTTCTATAAATAATCCATCTACATTGTTCACTATACCTGCTCTAGCAATAGTTTCAATCATATCTGGTCGTCCTCCTGTAACTCCAATACTTTGATTAGGTTGTTGTAAGGAATGTGTCACATCCAAAATGGTTGGTGCATATTCGCGCATTGTAGGAATACCTCTAAAATCGACAATCATGTCTTGGTAGCCAAACATGGTACCTCTATCTGTAATCCATGCTTTTTCGTTTCCTGCATCTTTTACTTTTTGAACTGCATGCTTCATCGCTTCAGGACTCATAAATTGCCCTTTTTTTAAGTTAACTACTTTTCCAGTTTGCGCAGCAGCAACTACCAAATCTGTTTGACGAACTAAAAACGCTGGAATTTGTAATACATCAACATAGTGCGCAGCCATAGATGCATCAGAAACCTCATGGATATCAGTAACGGTTGGTACATCAAATTTCTCTGAAACTTTTTGAAGAATTTCAAGCGCTTTTTCATCGCCTATACCAGTAAAACTGTCAATCCTGCTTCTGTTGGCTTTTTTAAAGCTACCTTTAAAAATGAAAGGAATTTCTAATGTATTGGTAATTTCCAGAATGCGTTCAGCAATTCGCAATGCCATGTCTTCACCTTCAATGGCACATGGTCCTGCCAATAAAAAAAAGTTGTTCGAATTAGAATGTTTGATTTTTGGAATATCTTGAAGCGTCATTGACTTTAATTTTCAAGGCACAAAGATACACATTTAGAAGGTTCTCTTTATACTATTTCTAATAATCCAAAGTGACATAACGAAATTCGCCAATACAAAGCCACCACCAATGAACATAAACTGTTTGGCTTTGGTGTTAAAGGAAATAATATTAAAAACATCTGATAAGTATGCCAATATCAAATAGGAAGAAAGGCATACAAAGATAATCCCTAAGGCAAAATTCAATTTTTTATTTGGCTTAATTAACTGCCATAAAAACGGAATACCAAATAGTAAAATTGGGTATGCCATCACGCCGTTACTCTGGTTTGCATCCGTAAAAAGGTAGGCAATTACCGTTATAAAGTACAAATATGGTATTAAGTTCGCATATTTATTAATCAGTTTCATCTTGCTATCATTTAAGATGTAAACGTTCCATTATTATCATGCGGTTTGTTAGGTTAAATAATGGGTTTACTATTAATCAATCACTTTAACGTGAATATATAACATCATATTTCATCAAATTCACTAAATAACAATAATTTAACACATTCAAATATGCTAATGTATAATGCTGAATTCATAAAATATAACGTAACTTTGCACGCTTAAAATAAACCAGTTATGTCCAATATAAAAAATATCGCAATTATTGCTCACGTAGATCATGGTAAAACAACCTTGGTTGATAAGATCATGTACCATTGTCAATTGTTTCGTGAAAACGAAAATACGGGTGATTTAATTCTAGATAATAACGACCTAGAACGTGAACGCGGTATTACTATTACTTCTAAAAATGTATCAGTTGTTTATAAGGATACTAAAATCAATATTATTGATACTCCAGGTCACGCCGATTTTGGAGGAGAAGTAGAGCGTGTTTTAAATATGGCTGATGGCGTGTTGTTATTGGTAGATGCCTTTGAAGGGCCAATGCCACAAACACGTTTTGTATTGCAAAAAGCAATTGATTTAGGCTTGAAACCATGTGTGGTTATCAATAAGGTTGATAAAGAAAACTGTACGCCTGATGAAGTTCATGAAAAAGTCTTTGACTTAATGTTTGAGTTAGGTGCTGAAGAGTGGCAACTGGATTTCCCAACAGTTTATGGTTCTGCAAAGAACAACTGGATGAGTGATGACTGGCAAAACGAGACTGAAAATATAGAACCATTACTCGATATGGTTATTGAACATATTCCTGCTCCAAAAATTGAAGTAGGAACCACTCAAATGTTAATTACATCTTTAGATTTCTCCTCATTTACTGGACGAATTGCTATTGGGCGTTTAACACGAGGTGAATTAAAGATTGGTCAGAATATTTCTTTAGTAAAAAGAGATGGAAGTATTCAAAAATCTAAAATTAAAGAGCTTCATATTTTTGAAGGCTTAGGTCGTTTAAAAGTCGAAAGTGTACAAACAGGAGATATTTGTGCTATTGTAGGTCTTGAAGGATTTGAAATTGGTGATACAGTTGCCGATTGGGAAGCACCTCAAGGGTTGAAAACAATTGCAATAGATGAACCTACTATGAGTATGTTATTTACAATTAACGATTCGCCTTTCTTTGGTAAAGACGGAAAATATGTAACATCCCGTCATATTAAAGATCGTTTAGCTAAAGAACTAGAAAAAAACTTAGCACTTAAAGTAGAACCTACTGATAGCGCAGATAAGTTTATGGTTTTTGGACGTGGTGTATTGCACTTGTCGGTTTTAATTGAAACTATGCGTCGTGAGGGTTATGAACTTCAAATTGGTCAGCCACAAGTGATCATCAAGGAAATTGATGGTGTAAAATGTGAGCCAATTGAAGAAATGACGATAGATTTACCAGAGCATGTTTCAGGTAAAGCAATTGAAATGGTAACCATGAGAAAAGGCGAAATGTTAAGCATGGAAGCCAAAGGAGACCGAATGGTTTGTGAATTTATGGTGCCGTCTCGTGGTATTATTGGTTTGCGTAACCAATTACTTACTGCAACTGCTGGTGAAGCAATTATGGCACATAGATTTAAAGAATATCAACCAATTAAAGGTGGTATTCCAGAACGTCAAAATGGATCTTTAGTATCTATGGAAAAAGGACAAGCAATTCCTTATTCAATTGATAAATTACAAGATAGAGGTAAGTTTTTTGTAGAGCCAGGTGAAGATATTTACGAAGGTCAGGTGATTGGAGAGAATTCTCGTGGTGACGATATGGCTGTAAATATTACAAAAACTAAAAAAATGAGTAACGTGCGTTCTTCGGGAGCGGATGATAAAGCTAAAATTGTTCCTGCAATTAAGTTTTCATTAGAAGAGGCTTTAGAATATATTCAAAAAGACGAATATGTTGAGGTTACACCAAAACATTTGCGTTTACGTAAAGTGTTTTTAAAAGAAGTAGATAGAAAAAGAAATAAGAGTATTTAATGGAAATATTAGGAGTTAGTATTACAGAATGGGTTGGCTATGTAGCTATGGTTTTGTTGTTAATCTCCTTTATGATGAAAGATGTGCGCAAGCTAAGAATTATAAATTCATTCGCTTGCACATTTTTTGTTGCCTATGGTTTTATGTTAGCAACGTCTTGGCCTATAATTATCTCTAATGCAGCTATATTTGGAGTAAACTTCTATTACCTGTTTGTTAAGAAAAATTAGTATTTTCACGCTATTAATAACAAATACAAGTATTTATTTTTTCTGTAGAAAAATATAATAATAATCATAAGCAACTTTGGAACACATTTGTAGCAACTTCTAAGAATGCAACATTTTTGTTCAATCGTAATTTTATGGACTACCATCAAAATATATTTGATGATAATTCGTATGTCCTTTTTAAGGCAAATAAACCGTTTGCTTTATTTCCCGCTAATAAAGCTGTAAACATCTTAATCTCTCACCAAGGATTAAGTTATGGAGGATTATTGTTGCAATCTGACGCAAAATTTGATAATGTTTTATTGGCATTTACTGCACTTCTTAAGCAAATTGAGATTGATGGTTTTACTGAGATAACAGTTAAGCTAATACCTAAAATTTATCATGATTTACCATCTGATGAATTAGATTACCTACTCTTTAAAATAAATGCAAAATTATTTAGAAGAGATATAAGCTCTGTTATTGAAACGCCTAATCCCTTAACAGTTAGTTCCTCTAATCGAAAAAGAGGCTTGAGACGAGCTAAGAATAACAATTTAAAGGTAAGAGAGTCTACAGATTTTGAGTCATTTTGGAATTCCATTTTAATTCCAAACTTGAAATCTCAACATAATGCAAAGCCTGTTCATTCTATTGATGAGATTGTTACTTTGCATAAAAATTTTCCTAAAAATATAAGACAGTTTAATGTTTATAAAAAAGACGTTATCGTTGCAGGAGTAACTATTTTTGAATCAAAAAATGTGGCACATGCTCAATATATTTCTGGAAATGAAAGTAAGCAAGAGTTAGGAAGTCTTGACATCGCTTTTGACTATTTAATTAATACAGTTTATAAGCAAAAAAAGTATTTCGATTTTGGTATTTCTAATGAAAATGAAGGGCAACAAATAAATAAAGGATTACTGTCATGGAAAGAATCATTTGGAGCGAGAAGTACAACAATTGATTTTTATAGCATTGACCCAAAGAATCACACTAAGCTTAATACAACTTTAATATGATTAAGTTTCAAGATTTACAATTGCTGAACTCAAGATTCAAAGTTGAATTTCAGAGTGCTTACAACCGATTTTTAGATTCTGGATATTATATTTTAGGTAGTGAGGTTAAATTGTTTGAAAACTCTTTTGCTAATTATTGTGGTACTAATCATTGCATTGGAACTGGAAATGGTTTAGATGCGTTAGTACTTATTTTTCAAGGATATAAGATTTTAGGAAAGTTAAAAGAAGGTGATGAAGTCATTGTTCCTGCTAATACATATATAGCATCAATTTTGGCCATCATTCATGCTGGTTTAACACCTGTTTTGGTTGAGCCTGATGAACATACTTTCAATGTATCCTCTGAAGAGATTAAAAAAGCCATAACATCAAAAACCAAAGCTATTCTTGCAGTTCATTTGTATGGACAGCTTGCTGATATGGTTTCTATAATTGAAATTTCAAAAAATAATGATTTATTGGTTATTGAAGATGCTGCTCAAGCTCATGGAGCTCAAAACAATGATGGTGAAAAAGCTGGAAATTTAGGTAATGCATCAGGATTTAGCTTTTATCCAAGTAAAAATTTAGGTGCCTTAGGAGATGGAGGAGGAGTAACAACAAATGATGGTGAATTGTCAGAAATAATTTATAAAATTAGAAATTATGGTACATCTTCAAAATATGTTAATGATGTAATTGGTTATAATTCTAGACTTGACGAGTTGCAAGCTGCTTTTTTAAATATAAAATTGCCAATGTTAGATGCAGATAATTCAAAGCGCATTTCCTTGGCAAAGTTTTATTCTCAATCCATCAATAATGACAAAGTTACCTTACCAAGGTTTGATGGTAAGTTAAACCATGTGTTTCATCAATTTGTGTTGCGTGTTGATAATAGAAATGACTTTCAATCGTATTTAAATTCTAATGATGTTGAAACCTTAATTCATTATCCAATTCCTCCACACAAGCAGAAAGCTCTAGTAAAATATAAAGGGTTAGATTTGCCAATTACTGAAGCAATTCATAGCACAGTAATTAGTATACCAATGAGTCCAGTTTTACCTCAAACCGATGCTCAAATAATTGTTGAACTAATAAATGCCTACTAATTGAAAAAAATTATTGATTATATTAATAGTAAGGTACTTGTTAAAGTAGTTTGGCTGCATTCGGCAACAGTTGTCACAAAAATTGTTGCAGGGTTTTTAACGACCAAATTCATTGCTGTTTTTATTGGTGCTGAAGGATTGGCTTTAATAGGTAATTTAAGAAATTTTCTGACCGCAGTACAATCGTTTGCAACTGTAGGTTTATATAATGGAGTCGTTAAGTTTATTGGTGAATTTAAAAATGACATTTCCAAACTAAGTAAAACATTATCGACGGCTTATTACATGGGATTTGTTGCTATGTTCCTAATTAGTCTGCTCTGTTACTTTAACTCTGAAACCATAAATAATCTAATTTTTTCTGAGCGCTATAATTATGCTTATGTTATAAAAATACTAGCCATTGCACTACCATTTTATGCATTGAATATGTTTAGCTTTTCCATTATGAACGGATTTGCTAAGTACAAGTTTTTAATGATTATTAATATTATTGGTCAAATGATGGGATTGTGTGTAACACTTCTTTTGATTTGGCAAGATAATATTGATGGAGCACTTATTTCAGTAGTGATTTCGCCATCACTTATTTTCTTAATTACAGTTGTTGGTATTGTTAATAGAAGAAATTTCCTCTCACAACTAAAGGTTTCAAATATTGATTTCGGCATATTAAAAAAATTAAGCCCTTTTGCTTTAATGGCCATTGTTTCTGGATTTGCATTGCCATTGGTTATGATTGGAGTTAGAAATTATATCATCTCTGTGGAAGGCATGGAAGCAGCTGGTTTTTGGGAAGCCATGAATAGAATTTCTGTATATTATTTAATGTTCGTAAATTCTATTATGACACTTTATTTTCTGCCTCGTTTTCAGGAAATTGAAAATAAAAAGGAATTTAGAAACGAAGTGTTCGATTTTTATAAAACCATGATTCCTGTCTTTGCAATGGGTCTTTTGGTAATTTATTTATTGAGAACGTTCATTATTGCTTTATTTTTAACTGACGAATTTGCAAGAGTTGAAGAGTTATTTGGTTGGCAATTACTTGGTGATTTAGTTAAAGTTTTGGCTGTTGTTATTGCCTATCAATTCATCGCTAAGAAAATGTTTGTGCATTTTATTATAACCGAATTGTTTTTGGTAATTATGCTATATGTAAGTAGTGTTTACTTTGTGGATTTATATGGTGTAAAAGGCGCTAATATTGCACATTTTGTGAGCTATGTGATGTATTACATTATCATTCTTGTCATATTTGGTAGTTCGTTGTTTGGTATCCTACCTGATAGTGATGATAAAGAGTTACTTGATTAATTAGATATAACAATTTAGATTTTAATGTGAAAGACCAAAACACATATAAACAAATACTTAAAGCCACATCTCTGTTTAGTGGTGTGCAACTGCTTAACATATTTTTCTCTATAATCAAGTCAAAGTTTGCTGCAATTTTAATTGGACCAGCAGGAATGGGAATTTTGGGATTGTTCAATTCAACTCTAAACCTTGCCAGTGTAGTATCTAAATTAGGACTCGATTTAAGTTCTGTAAAAGAGATTGCCTATGCTAAGCAGAATCTAAGCAATGAAAAAGTTGATTCAATAATTTATATTTTGAAAAAATTGATTTGGATAAGCGGCTTAATAGGTGCTTTATTTTTGATTATTTTTTCAACTTATTTAAGTAATCTTATTTTTAATAGTAGCGATTATTCTTTTGCTTTTGTTTGGATTGCTGTATCGTTGTTTTTTAGGCAAATTACATTAGCTAACTTGGCAATTTTGCAAGGCCAAAGAAAGCTTGTTCAACTTGCAAAAGCCAATATATACGCTAGCGCATTTAGTTTGGTAATTTCAATTGCACTGTTCTATTTTTTTGGAGTTGATGGTATTGTCCCTTTTATCTTGTTATCAGCAATTATTGGGTTTTTAATCAGCTATTATTTTAACGACTATAAAGCTAGTGTTTCAAACAAACTGACGATTAAGGAAACTGTTGCCGAAGGAAAAGACATGATTAAGCTAGGCTTAACTTTAAGTGTTACCAGTATATTTTCTCTATTAACTGTTTACTTACTTCAGATATATGTTAAGAACGCTGGAGGCATCTCTGAAGTTGGATTTTACAATGTGGGTTTTCTAATAATCAACACTTATGTTGGGATGATTTTTAGCGCCATGAGCAAAGATTATTTTCCAAGATTATCTGCTGTTGCAAATGATTTTAACACAGCAAACAACCTTATTATAAAGCAAGCTTTGGTAGGTGTATTGTTAGTGACTCCAATAATCGTAGTGTTCCAGAGTTTTGCACCAACGTTAATCAAGTTATTTTTCAGTGCAGAATTTTTAACCATTATAGACTTGGTTTCATTTGGTCTTCTAGGCGTTGTGTTTAAGGCAGCATCTTGGTCAATGGGTTACTATTTTATAGCTAAAGGAGATTCAAAAGTTTACATTAAAACTGCTATTGGTTTTAATGCATTGCTTTTGGTCATGAGCATTTTAGGATATTACTACGATGGATTAAGAGGAATGGGAATTAGTTTTTTAATATATTATATAATTCATTTTTTTGTGATTTATATCATTATGAAATTAAGGTATCAATTTTATTTAAACAAAGAGTTTTTGTTCGCCTTTGTGATTTGTATATTGCTTAGCGGTTTAAGCCTAGTTTTTACATTTATAGAAAATAATGTGATCAAATATAGTTTACTTATGGCTTTGATATTGGTTTCAAGTTTTTACACGATTACTTTTCTGAATAAAAAAGTTGATTTAAAAGGTATTATTAATACTTTTATTGGAAGGAAAAATGATTAAAATTTTTAAAAATAAAAAAGGGTTTAAGAAAAAAATAAAATTCTTTTTCTCAATTAATTGGGTTAAAACCATTTATTTTAACTTCAAAAAATTTCCTTTCCCAATTGCTAAAAAACTGCCTGTTGTTATTTATGGAAGTGTTAGGCTTACAAGCATTGATGGAAAAATAACTATTGATGCGCCAATTAAAGCTGCAATGATTGGTTTTGGGCAACAGTATGAAAAACCTTCAAGGCATATTGGAATAGCTGAAATAAATTTAGTTGGTCATCTGCATTTCAAAGGTTATGCTCAGTTTGGGAAAGATTGTTTTTTGTTTATTGCAAAAAATGGGTATTGTGAGTTTGGCAATATGTCTTCACTAGGCTCGTCAGGAAAGCTCATTTGTTATAACAAAATTGTTTTGGGCGATTATGCGAGAATTGGCTTTGAATCGCAATTGATTGATACAAATTTTCATGAAATGAAAGATTTAGAAAACGATACTAAACTTCCGATGACTGCTCCAATAAATATTGGAAATTACAATTTTATTAGTAATAGAGTAACTATTTTAAAAGGAACAAAAACTCCAAATTATTGTACCATTGCTTCTAATAGCTTATGCACTAAAGATTATACTAATTTTGATGAAAATTGTTTAATTGGTGGAGTTCCTGCCAAATTGATTAAACAGAATATCTTACGAGATTGGGAAGGCGAAAATGAAAGATTGAATACTTCTTTGATTGTTTAACGTCATTTTGAAGCTATCCACTTTTGCATATAAATTTTAGAAACACTTATATAATGATGTTCTTTCTCAATAAATGCACGAGCATTCTTTGATATTTCCATTAGCTTATCTGGATTGTTAATTAACCACTCCAGTTTTGAAGCAATTTGAATTACATTCGGTAAAGCGTTAATAGCAACCATATCTTCTTCTAGATTATAGTAGTCTAACCATTCTTGCTCTGCTCCTGTAAATACCACTTTTCCTTTTGCCATAGCCTCTAAAGCATTATAACCTTGATCGTAAGCATAAACCTGATCTAGCATTATATGACAGTTATCAAAGGCTCTGATGTAATCCTTATAAGGCAAATTTTCGGCAGTGATAATTTCTACTTTGTTGGAGTATTTTTCCTTAATGATGCTAAGTGCTTCTTCAAAAAACTGATTGCCTTTTTTTATATAATTCATTCTATTTATACCATGAAAAATAACAATCTTGCTTGAAATGTCAAATGGTTGATATTGAATTATATCTGTATTTACTGGATTAGGAATCAAGCCCAAATATTTAGGATGGTCTTTTAGCGGAATGTGGTAATCCATATCAGAAGCAATAACACCTTTTACATGAGTCATTAAAAATTCATGTAAATTTTTATAAGAAGGCGTTACATATTTTAAGATAAAGCGATAGTATTTTTTTAGTGATTTATCTTCAAAATAAGGTGTTAAAATGGAGTATTTAAACTTTTTATCAAGGGCATATTTAATGCTTGTATAATCTGTTCCACAGGATAATAAAAACACCTTTCTATTTTGATTTATAATTTGTGAAATAAGTTTTATTTCATGTTTTGGTGGCGTTTTCAGACTCTGCTCATTAATTAGTTGTACAACATCAAAACCCTTTAAGTTTTCAATGACTTTTTTTAGTTTGTAATAATATTCAAGTTCTATTAATTGAATATTTAATAGTTTATCAAAAATCTTAGCAATAGTTTTAAACAATGGTTTTGAAAATATAGAAAGTTTAATGGAAATATCTGAAGGAAAGTTTTTAAAACCATCTCCAGTGCCTATTAAAACAACTTCATGGCCATGTTGTTCTAAGCCTTCTTTTAAAGAATTATGAAGTCTGCTGTATTCACCAACTAATAAAATCCTCATTTATATTTTATACATTTGTTTCAAAGATAATTTTTAATGACTAATGCCGCTAAAAAAAATCAAAATTTAGAGATACTTCTATCTACAATGCGCAAAACGTCATTGTCATTTTTAAGTGGTATGTTTTCTTCCAATAATTATTCAGATTTTAATATTCTCATAGTAAATCAAACAAACGAAGCGGAGCTGTTAACATCAAATATGGACAATGTTCAGGTTGTTAATTCTTTTGAAAAAGGATTGCCTCAAAGTAGAAATATTGCCATAGAAAACGCTTCAGATACTATTTGCTTAATAGCTGATGATGATGTTAAATATGTTGAAAATTTTAAAGAAATTATTATTTCAGCCTTTAAAAAGTATGACCATGCAGATGTTATTACATTTCAAATGAAAGATGATGAAGGACAATTATTTAGAGATTATCAAGATATTGTAAAGCACAATAAAGATACAATCTACACTGCAAATTCTGTAGTAATTGCTTTTAGATTGAAAAGTGTAAAGGGAAAAGTGCTTTTTAATCCAAACTTTGGTTTAGGCTCTAAATTTGAAGTTGCTGACGAATATGTGTTTTTAAAAAATGCTTTGAAAGCAGGTTTAGCTATTTATTTTGAACCAAAAGTTATTTTAAGTCATCCAAAATTTAGCTCAGGCCAAGATGTTGCTAGTGATAGAATTATTTATGGGAGAAGTGCTTTGTATTACAAATATTATGGCCTACGAGCTTATTTTAGAATAGCCAAACATATTTATAGAATCTCTAGAGATGGAAAGCTGTCTCTCTCAGAAATAATTCCGAAATTTGGCGTTGCAATTAAGGGTGTCAAAAATTATAAGAAGCTATTAAAGCAAGGATTAGAAATTAGATAAAAATTTAATGGAAAAAGAGCAAATAGAAAACGTTAAGATTATAAATATCCCTAAAATTGTGGATGAACAAGGACGAGGAAATCTTGCAGTTATAGAAAAAGACACGTATCCATTCCATATAAAGAGAGTGTATTATTTGTATGATGTGCCAAGTGATGCCTATCGTGGTGGCCATGCACATAAAGAAGTGTATGAATTATTAATTGCGTTAAGTGGAAGCTTTGAAGTTTTGCTAGATGATGGCAAAATCAAGCAAAAAATAATGCTTAATAAACCAAACAAAGGGTTGCTAATTCCAACTGGAGTTTGGCGAGAACTGGATAATTTTTCTTCTGGAGCAGTATGCTTAGTATTAGCCTCTGAAGAATATGATGAAGATGATTATATAAGGGATTACGATGCTTTTATTAAATCATAAATTAAATACTACACAAATAGCCAAGTCTATACAAATCAAACAAAAGAAGATTCGGTTTTTTTCCAGTCAAATTAGCTTCAATCTTTGATTCAAATTTATTAAACAACCAAGCCAAAGGGTTTTTTAATCCTACAGATTTTATAATTCTATAAGCGCGAAGTAAACTAATATTATGTGTTTTTATGTTTCCTGATTCATTAACATATTGTAATGCCTCAACAGCATTTCGCGTTTTTTTTAGAAAATTTGAATTCTCATCTAAACCTAAATGATAAACCTCATTGTTTATATGTTTTATACTAACATTGTGTTTTTTTAATTGCGAACTGAATAAATAATCAAGACCATAGATATTCATAATTTCTTGATTGTTAATTTTTAGAAAAGTATTTTTTCTGATTAAAAAATTAGCAGAAATAATCACTTTGTAAGGTTTTTTGTTTCTTATATCTGCATCTACTTCTTCTCTATGTTTGCCAAACGTGTATCTTAGTGTTTTGTTTATATCTTGTAGTTCATCATCGTATGCAAAGCCACCAAAAACGGCATGATTTGAATTGTTGATTTCATTAATATATTGAGATAAATAGGATGAATATTTTGGTTTTGAATCGGCATCAATAAAAAGCAGCCAATTATATTGAGCATGTTCAGCAAGTCGTTGTCTATTTGCTTTGCTTCCTACATTTTTTATGTTTTCTATAAATTTTGAATTGGTAAGTGAGTTTATTTGTTGATTTTGTTTGTTGTGTTCTGAAAACGAGCCATCATCCATGCAAATCAATTCAAATACAATACCTGTTTTTAAAGCTTGTTGCTCTAAAAATTCTGCCAGCGGTAAAGCATTGTAGTTGTATGTTGGGATTAAAATTGACAACATCTATTTGAAAATATCTATAAATTTAGTCTAAACACAAGAACAAAATTATATTTAATATATATTTACGTGCCTAAGATAATCTAAATGTTTAAGTCCGTTAAATTAAGTTTAAAACAATCGTTACAAATTCTTCTTTATACTAGTGTAGCTGCATTTGTTTTAATTAAAGGTGGACATTATATGCCTGATAGCTACGCGTTTTTGGAAATGCGCTTTAATAGGTCTCCTTTTTACAGTTCTTTTTTAAAGATTTTCACATATGTTTTTGACAATAAATACGAACTCCCAGTAATAATTGTTCAGTATGGTTTTATTGTCTTTGCTGTACAGACACTCATTTCTAATCTATCAAAGGTTTTTAATTTAAATACATTTAGTGTCATTACATTGCAAGGTATTTTATTAGCGCCTTGTGTATATTGGCATTTTACTGGAGGTTCAATATTATCAGAATCTTTAGCGTATCCATTGGTATTATTGGTTTTTTGGTATACCTATAAAGCATTTAATGATTTAGATGAAAAGCCAATTTATAGATCATTGCTATTACTTTTTTTTCTCATACTTACAAGAGGTCAGTTTATTGTTTTTGTACCAATAATTCTTGCCGTTAGCATATATATTATTTATCAAAATAAAAACTTTAAGTCAACTTTTGCTGTATTACTATTATCTGTTGCCTTACCTTTTATTACTGATATTTCTGAAAAAGTATATAACAAAATTGTATTTGGTTATTATACGTCGAATGCTATGAGTAACGTGCATTTAATCACTTCAGGATTTTACCTTTCTAACGATTATGACATTGAGCTGTTTAAAACAGAAGACGAACGCACCTACTTCAAAATTATTAATCAAAGCTTAAAAAAAGCAGATATGATGCGAATGCAAGCCATTGAAAACGGTTTTGATGATTTTGAGTTTTATAAACAAAATTTCTCTAATATTTGTAACCGCCGAGTTCATGAATTGGGCTTAGATTACTTTGAACAAAAAGGATTTAATTTTTTTGAACAAAATATAGCTTTAAACAAGCTTTGTGGAAACATGATTAAGCCATTAATAAAATCTAATTTCTCTAATTGGGTAAAACTTCAATTTAAAAATCTTAAAACTACTTTTGGCACAACAAAACAAATGTTATTATTCATAGTGCTACTTTTTTATAGTCTATATATGGTTTGGAAACATCCTGATGCACTATATAAGTTTATCGCATTAATTTGCACATTTATGTTTGCTACTAATGCTATAATAGCATTAGTAGTTTATGCCAACAAGCGCTATGTGTTTTATTTTGATTGGGTGATTTTTGCCATTGTTATTTTATTGTTAAACAGAATTTATATTAAAACTGTTAAATGAATTTAGAATTCTCCATAGTAATGCCTTGTCTTAATGAAGCAGAAACAGTTGCTATTTGCATTGAAAAGGCTCAGAAGTTTTTAGCAGATAATAATATTGCTGGAGAAGTTATTATTGGTGATAATGGTAGCACAGATGGTTCTCAAAAAATTGCTGAAAGCTTAGGTGCACGAGTTATAGAAGTTAAACAAAAAGGTTACGGAAGTGCTTCACGCGGAGCTATTGATGCTGCTTTAGGAGTTTATATTATTACAGCTGATACAGATGATAGCCATGATCTCTTAAACCTAAATCTCTTTGTTGATAAACTTAGAGAAAGTTATGACTTAGTAATGGGAAATCGTTTTAAAGGACACCGACAAGATAACTCGATGCCTTTTTTACATCGATATGTTGGTAACCCAATACTAACTTTTATTGGTAACTTGTTTTTTAAAACCAATATTGGTGATTTTCATTGTGGCCTGCGAGGCTTTACTCGTGAAGCTTATGATAAGATGAATTTGAATACGACAGGAATGGAGTTTGCTTCAGAAATAGTTGTTAAAGCATCTATGCTTAATTTAAAAATAACTGAAGTGCCCACAACAGTTTTTCCAGCTGGAAGAACAAGAAAAGCTCATTTGAGAACTTTTCCTGATGGATGGAGACACCTTAGATTCTTGCTCTTATATAGCCCAAAATGGCTGTTTTTGTTTCCAGGAATTATTTTTATGATAGTTGGTTTTGTTAGTATTTTTAATCTTGTCTTTAATTCAGCCTCAGACGCGAACTTAAAATGGCTTACACTTTCTTCAGGACTATTTCTAATAGGCTTTCAGTTTGCTTTATTTTATGCACTTACCAAGATTTATGCTACTAATCATGGACTCATTCCGAAAGCAAAAAATTATAATAAACTGTTCAATTATTTCACCTTGGAAAGAGGTTTGTTGTTAGGGTTTTTGCTTGCACTCATTGGTATTGTTTTTTCTATTTTTGAGTTATTCAAAGAGCAATCTTTAGAACAATCAATAATTGTCATTGTTCCTGCATCCATTGGTATTGTCCTTGGTGTGCAAATAATGTTATTTAGTTTTTTCTTTAGCATTTTAGGACTAACAGATACAGACTAATTTAAATTGTGGTATAGTAATTGACATTCTCCTATTATGAAGTTAATACTTACATCTATAGCATTTATCTTTTCAGTTGTCTCTTTAAGTGCGCAACAAGTGTTTCATGTGTTTCCAAAAACGCATAAAACCAATCCTGGTAAAGCCTCTGGTAATGGTAGTATTGCAAATCCTTGGAATTTACAAACAGCTTTAAATCAAACTACCAAAGCAGTTAATGATAACGATGTTATTTATCTTCATGAAGGTATCTATAATGGTCGTTATACGAGTACAATTACAACTATTGATAAGAATACTTTTATAACTGTAAAAGCATATAAAAAAGACAAAGTTGTTCTGAATGGAAACATTAACTCTAAGTTAGGTGCTGTTTTAGATGTAAAAGGAGGGAACGTTATTTTTCAGGATTTAGAAATTACTTTTTTAGGAAATTTTTCAAGAAGTGCAAAGGATAAAATTTTTCAAGTGGTTAATGGCATAAGTCATGTTGATGGAGAAGATTGTAAATTTATCAATCTCAAAATTCACAATAATCCAGGTTCAGGAATCGGTTCATGGAAACGAACTGGAGGCACAATCATTGATGGCTGTATGATTTATAACAATGGTTATATGTCAAAGGTTCGTGGTAGTGGAGTAGGTGTCTATGTACAGAACCAAAGTGATAAAATTCGTTATATAACTAACAACACTATTTTCAACAATTATTATAAAGGTGTTGAAGTGTGGTCAGCTACTTCAGGAACAAAATTCGGATTTGTAAAAAATGTCACACTAAAAAAGAATGTTATTTTCAACAACGGAAATCCAGGAGGAAATTTTGTGGATAATGTTATTATTGCATCTAATGATAAAGATGGAATTAACGTTGCCAAAAACATAATTTTAGATTCTAATATTTTGTATCACAATTCAGATTTCACTACAGATAAAAACTTTGGTGATGGAGCGTCCTTGACTTTAGGTTATAGCGCTAAGGCTCCAGTTGAAGATATAACTGTGACCAATAATGTAATTATTGGAAAAAACAATGCCTTGAGATTACTTCATGTCAAGTCTTTAATCTTTAAAAACAATATTAGTTATTGTGGTTATGTGCATTATAATAGTTCTGTTTTAAGTAATTTAAAAACTGGTTGGGACTTTAATGAAAATACATACTACACTAGAAAATCAAAAGCACAACGTATAAGTAAACACAAAGATTTTACACTCAAAGAATGGCAAATTAATTTTGGATTAGATAAAAATAGTACTTGGAAACAAGTAAAGGATTTTAACATGAAACCGGTTTTGGATATTACAAAAATTGATGATTCTGAAGAAACTTATAGAGTGTCATTGTTTCAAAAGGAAGGTGAAGATGTTTCAGTGGACTTTTCAAATCTAGAACTAAAAAAGGGAAGCTCATATAAAATTTATGACATAGAAAATCCAGATAAAACTATTAAATCGAGCAAAGTATCTAGTGATGGTAAAGTCAAATTTTCAATGAATACTTCTGTTTTAGAAATGCCTCTTCATAATCAAAAGGCAAAAAAAACACCAAGTAATTTTGGTGTATTCGTAATAAAGTTTGAAAAAAACTAAGTTTCTTTGAACGTCTTTTTGGTAGGTTTTAATCTTTACGTTGTACAACTTCGTAAACCTTATTCTCATCGCATTTTAGTGTCTTGCTTGGATACTTCAATAACAATGCATAATCGTGAGTAGCCATTAAAATAGTATGTCCTTTTTTATTTAAGTCTTGCAATACTTCCATGACTTCAATACTTGTTTGTGGATCTAAATTCCCAGTTGGCTCATCAGCCAAAATAAGTTCAGGGTCATTCAATAAGGCTCTGGCAATAGCAATTCGCTGTTGCTCACCTCCAGAGAGTTCATAAGGAAATTTAAAACCTTTGGTTTTCATACCAACTCTATCTAGTACCTTTTCAATTTTATTGGCTATATCTTCTTTGTCCTTCCAACCAGTTGCTCTTAAAACAAAATCAAGATTTCCATTGACAGTTCTATCGTTAAGCAGTTTAAAGTCTTGAAATACAACTCCCAATTTTCGTCTTAGAAAAGGAATGTCATCTTCTTTTAACGATCTTAAATCAAAATCAACAATATTACCTTCACCTACAGTAAGCTCTAAATCACCATAAAGCGTTTTCATAAAGCTGCTTTTTCCGGTTCCAGTTTTACCAATGAGATACACAAAATCCCCTTGTTTCATTTCAAAATTAACGTTTGAAAGCACTAAGCTGTCGCCTTGATAGATTGAAGCATTTTTTAATTGTAAAACAGTTTCAGGCATATTTCTGATTATTTCTATGGTGTGGTAAATGTATTATTTATTAAGTCAAAAGACAAAACTTACTTTACTTCACTTTATTGTGAAAATAAAAATTTAACATTTAATAACTTCGTTTATAATTATCGCAGAATTCTGACGTTATAGGTGCGAGATAAATTATCTTTGGTATTCATCAAAAAACGAGTTTAATGACTAAAAAAGTATTAATAGCACTGGCTTTAGCTATCGTATGCAACTATAGTATTTTAGCCCAACAATCAGCCACATATACTAGCGAATTAGTTGATTTTCAAAAAGCCCTTTCACTATACAACAGCCAGCAATATTTGGCTGCTCAATCTTTATTTGACCAAATTCAGGATGCAGCTAAGGATGAAGTAGTAAAGTCAGATTGTGCTTATTACATAGCCAATTGTGCTGTGAGGTTGAATCAACAAAATGCTGATGATTTAATTCAGCAATTTGTAACAGAATATCCTACAAGTACAAAACGAAACACTGCTTATATTGATGTCGCAGATTACTATTTTGAGAATTCAAAGTTTTCCTATTCCAGAAAATGGTATGAAAAGGTAGATGAAGAAGCCTTGTCAAGAAGTGAGCGTGAAAAGTTCTATTTTAATTATGGATATTCGCTGTATAACACAAAGAATAATGCTGGAGCAAAAAAGTATTTGTCACGAGTTGAAAACTCAGAAAAGTATGGTTTTCAGGCCAAGTATTATATTGGTTTTATGGCTTATGAAGGTGATGATTATGATAAAGCTTCAGAATATTTTGACCAAGTTAGTGATAACGAAAAGTATCAGCAAGACTTGTCTTATTATCAAGCCGATTTAAACTTTAAACTAGGCAATTTTGAAAAGGCCATTGAATTGGCATTGGAGCAATTACCAACCAGTGATGATGATGAAGTGTCGGAACTTTCAAAAATTATTGGTGAAAGCTATTTTAATCTTGAGAAATATGCTGAGGCGATTCCTTATTTGAAGGCTTATAAAGGAAAACGTAAACGTTGGAACAATACCGATTATTATTTGCTAGGCTATTCTTATTACAAGCAAAATGATTTTGAAAATGCTATTTCAGAGTTTAATAAAATTATTGATGGCAGTAATACAGTGACTCAAAATGCTTATTATCATTTAGGTGAAAGCTATATTAATGTTGAGAAAAAGCAAGAAGCACTAAATGCATTTAGAAATGCATCTCAAATGGATTTTGATTTAAAAATTCAAGAAGATGCATGGTTAAACTATGCCAAAATAAGTTATGACATTGGAAATCCTTACCAATCTGTACCACAAGTATTGGCTGCTTACCTTGATAAATATCCTGACACAAGTTATAAAGAAGAGATAGAATCATTACTTATAGATTCTTACATCACTTCTAAAAATTACAAAGAAGCTCTAAATTTGTTGGAAGGGAAAAATAGTTTTGACAATAAAGTAGCTTATCAAAAAGTAGCTTTTTACAGAGGAATCGAATTGTATAATGAATCCAAATATTTGGAAGCTGAATCTTATTTTGATAAATCATTAAAAGAACCAAGAGATGAAAAGTATACAGCTAGAGCAACTTTTTGGAAAGCAGAAACCGATTATAACCTTACTAACTATGATGATGCTTTAGTCGGCTTTAAACAATTTCAAGGGTTCAGTCAAGCACCATTAACCCAAGAAATCAAGAACATTGACTATAATTTAGGTTATAATTATTTCAAACAAAAAAATTATACAAGAGCTACAGAATACTTCCAAAAATACATTTCAAACACTTCTGAAGATAAATTAAGATTAAATGATGCCTTTTTAAGATTAGGCGATGGCTATTTTGTGTCTAGTGATTACAGAAAAGCAATTTCAGCTTATGAAAGAGCCATAAAAATGGATGAAATTGAAACCGATTATGCATTCTTTCAAAAAGCAATAAGTCATGGATATATTAGCGAAGGCTCTCAGAAAATTGAGCAGCTAAACTCTTTTATTAACGATTATAAAAAATCAACCTTACGTGATGATGCGCTTTACGAATTAGGTAATTCTTATGTGAAATTGAATGAAGTAGATAAAGCAATGAGAATGTACGACCAACTGAATTCTGAATATAGTGCAAGTCCATACGTATCAAAATCTATTTTAAGACAAGGGTTAGTGCATTATAATTCAGGTAAAAATGAATTGGCTTTAAATAAGTTTAAAAATGTAGCCAATAATTATCAAGGAACACCTGAGGCTGTTCAAGCTGTATCAACGGCGAGATTGATTTATATTGACTTAGGACGTGTTGATGAATATGCAAATTGGGTTAGAACCTTAGATTATGTTGATGTTACTGATGCTGATTTAGATAATACCACTTATGAATCTGCCGAAAAACAATATTTAACTGGTAACACTAGTAGAGCAATAAAATTATTTAATTCTTATTTAAATGAGTTCTCAAACGGAATACATGCTTTAAATGCGCATTACTATTTAGCACAACTATATTATAAAGAAGATTTAAAAAGCAACGCAATTCCGCATTATGACTATGTGGTTAACAAACCAAGTGGTGAATACACAGAGCAAGCATTAACAAGATTGGCAGAAATCTATTTAAATGATGACCAATGGGATAATGCAATGCCATTATTAGAACGACTTGAAAACGAGGCTCAATTTCCTCAGAATGTTGTGTTCGCACAATCTAACTTAATGAAAGCACATTACCAACGTCAGGATTTTGCAAAAGCGGTAAGTTATGCAGAAAAGGTATTGGCAAATTCCAAAGTAGATAAAAATGTAAAGAGTGATGCTCATGTAATTATTGCACGTTCAGCTATGAAAACTGGTGATGAAGAGAAAGCAAAATCAGCTTATGCACAAGTAGAACGCATAGCATCTGGTGAGCTTGCGGCTGAAGCACTTTATTTTAATGCCTATTTCAAAAATAAAGAAGGTAGTCATAAAGCATCTAATACAGCTGTTCAGAAGTTAGCGAAGGATTACTCAGGTTATAAATATTACGCGGCGAAAGGCTTAATAATTATGGCTAAGAATTTCTATGCTTTGGACGATGCTTATCAAGCTACTTATATTTTGGAAAGTGTAACACAAAATTTTGCTGAATTTGATGATGTTGTCGATGAAGCTAAAGCCGAATTAAAACGTATCAAATCTGAAGAATCAAAAACAAATTCATCAATAGTCGCTGAAGACGGAAATTAAAATCAAAAAACGAATGCTTTGCTGTTTATTGCAGCACTTTAAACAAATCATAACGTATGATAATTAGAAGAAATCATTTAGCAATTGCAATACTAATACTGTTTACTTCATTTGCATTTGCTCAAGAAAATAATAGAACCAAAGACACTATTAATACTGAAGTTGTTAATGTCGTTAAACCATATACACCAAAAATTTCCGATGCTTTTAAAGTAAAGGAAATCCCTTCGTTGGATGATGAAGTAACTGAGAACAGAAAAGAAGTTAAATACAATATTTTTTCAATTCCTGTGGCTTCAACATTTACGCCAGCAAAGGCAACTGCCGCAACTGTTGACAAGGCAGTACCTGTAAAGCTATATGATAACTATGCATCGTTTGGTGTTGGCTCTTACACTAGTTTTTTAGGTGAGGTATATCTCAATCATGCCATCAATAGCTCTGAAAGTGTTGGAGGTTATATAAGTCATCATTCATCTCAAGGTGGTATTGATGGTGTAATTTTAGCTGATGATTTTTCAGACACGAAATTCAATGCTAACTACTCAAGAAAGTTAAGTGATTATTCCTGGAATGTTGATGCTGGAGCAAGACATCAGATCTTTAATTGGTATGGTTTGCCAGAAGGCTTATATGATGATTCAATAGTACAATCAATTGACCCTCAACACACTTATTTTACTTTTGATTTCGGAGGTGAGATAAAATTTGATGATAGAATTATTAATGAAGGCCGCATGCGTTTTCGTCGTTTTGCTGACGATTTTGATTCTGGTGAAAACAGATTTACGTTTAGTACTAATATAGATATTCCGCTACGTGACGGCGAGTTAAATACTACTTTTAAATTTGATTATTTAGGTGGTACATTCCAAAGAAGTTTATTTGATAATGAAGAAGTAAACTATGGTAATTTTCAAGTTGGAATTATTCCAAGTTACCAGATTTTAGAGGACGATTTAACGGTAAATCTTGGTGTATCTGCTTATTATATGAATGACACAGAAGCAGGCAAGAATAAGTTTTATATTTTCCCAAAAGTAACTGCATCGTATCGCTTGGTAGACGAAATCCTGATAACTTATGGAGGAATTGAAGGTGATTTAATTCAAAATTCATATTACGATTTTGCAATGCAAAACCCATTTATGTCTCCAACACTGTTTATTATGCCAACGGATCAGCAATATGATGCATATGTTGGGCTGAAAGGGAAATTATCAAATAACATGAGTTATAATATTAGAGGTAATTATAAAGCCGAAAATAATAGTGCTTTAATAAAATCTAATCCAGCACAAATTGGTGAATCAGAAAACTATCAATACGGTAATTCTTTTGGTGTTGTTTATGATGATGTTAATACATTTAGTGTCTTTGGAGAAATCAATGTTGATATTAATAGAAATTTTAACTTAGGTATTAAGGCTGAATATTTCACTTACACAACAGAAGATGAAGCTGAAGCATGGAATCGTCCAGATTTTGAAGCTTCTTTGTTCATGGATATTCAGTTTGATAAGCATTGGTATGCTGGAGCTAATTTGTTTTATGTTGGAGAACGTATGGATCAAATGTTTGTGATTGATCCTTTAGTTAATTCTTCACCAATGACAGTAACACTTGAAAGTTATTTTGATGCCAATGCACATTTGGGTTACAGAATTAACGATCAATGGTCAGTGTATGCTAAAGCCAATAACATAGCAAATCAAGATTACAAACGTTGGATAAATTATCAAGTTCAAGGTCTTCAGTTTTTAGCTGGAACTACTTATAAATTTGATTTCTAGTCGAATTCCTGCCTTAGCAGGAACGACAAATTAATTATATGTTTGCAAAATGACTAAGTGAAAAATATTTGATAAATTATAAGAGTATTTCAAAAAGTGGTAATAACAGAAGAGGAAATATCAAAAATATTTAAACAATTGCTTGAAAATTTAATAGCTAGAGAAAATGCACAAGAATGGGTTAGTGAGATAGAGGAATTACTGGAAAAAGAAGAGCCGAAATTTCCGAGAAATAATGACGAAGATAAGATATTAGATGCTCTAGAATATATTCAAATGTATGCTTTAAAAGAAAACCCACAAACTTATTTATTTTCTAAAGTCGATTTGTCAAATTATATTAAATCCAATAATTGGAAAGTGTAAGTGTTATAATATTAGAAATAATTAACTCAACCTCGCTAAATAATCAAAATGTTCACCTTCTAAAACGAGTTCACATATTAGTCCAACAGAAGTACAAGCTGTTAGTAAGGTGTTAAAGTCAAGGTACAACCATTTCATTGGTATTTCTTTCTCTCCTTTATAACTTAAAAAATAATCCAGTTCGCCATAATACGCATTATTGACATCTTGCCAAGCACCACCATCTTCATCTTCGTACATGTATTTTATATCAGACGAATCAATCAATATTTGTCCATCAGGATTAAGTAATGATTTTAAATGAGTTAAGTAGTTAGAAACATTTTCAATTTCTTGAAAAATTCCTGTACCATTCATTAATAACAGAACCGTATCAAAAGTTTCTGTTTCATTCAATACATCTATAACTTTAGCATGTTTAACACCGCGTTTTTTTGCGACTTCAATAGCACCTTCAGAAATATCAATGGCTTTTACATCAAAACCTTTGTTTTGTAAATACAAACTATGGCTTCCAGAACCACAACCAACATCCAAAACGCTTCCTTTGGCCAGTTGCAATGCTTTCTGCTCCAGTTTGGGCATTTTATTATAATTTCTGAATAAATAAGAAAGTGGCAATGTGTCATCACCAGAAATACTTGTAGAAGTAATAATATCGTCAGTATAATTTTCGTTTTGGAAATCTAATAATGCTTTTCCGAATATATCTTTCATACAAATACTCTATTTTTACATTATGCAAGACGTTATAAATAATCTTCCAAAGCTGGCCAAAGATAAGCATAAGGAAAACAAATCCTTTTTTGCAAAGCTAAAAAAAAAGCCACCAAAGCAATTAGACTATTTAATGCGAGAATTGCACGAGGCAGAGTTTAATCGCACAGATTGTTTGGAATGTGCCAATTGTTGTAAAACGACAGGGCCTCTATTTACAGACAAGGATATTGAACGAATTTCAAAATTCTTCAAGATGAAAGCACAACAATTTACGGAACAATATTTGATGCTAGATGACGACAATGATTATGTATTGCAAAGTGTGCCTTGTACATTTTTAGGAGCAGATAATTACTGCTCAATTTATGATGTGAGGCCAAAGGCGTGTAGAGAATTTCCGCATACAGATAGAAAAAAGTTTCAACAAATATCAAACTTAACTCTTAAAAATGTGGCTATTTGTCCAGCAGCTTATAACATTGTTGAGGCTATGAAGAATAGAATTTAAATGTTAATTTCGCCATCATTATAATATAAAACCAATCAATGAAAAAATTATTCTTATTCTTTTCAATTGTTCTAATGTCAATTAGTTTTTCTGCTGCTCAAGAATGGTTTACAAATTTTGATATTGCTAAAAGATTAGCACTTATTCAAGATAAAATGTTATTTGTTGTTTGGGAAGAATCATTATTTTATCGTTACCCAATAATATATTACACTGATAAAGGAGATATCATAGTAGTTGATTTATCTAAAGATGACAGTTTTGATAGTATAATTTGGGAACATTTTATCCCTGTGTTACTTCCAGAATCTGAATATGATAAATTGATAGTATCTGCTAAAGGAAGAGAAGCTAAATACTTAACAAAACTTAATGATGATAGTATTAAAATAATGGATGCTAATATGAATATTTTAAATGTTAATGCACCATCATATTATGAGCAAAATCTTTCTGCATTAATAAAAACCTATTCACTAAGAACAACATTTCTTAAGCAAGATTTAGTCAATTATTCTGAACGAAAAAACCTCACTACATCCTTTAATTTAGGCTCTAAATATATTGATTTTGCCTTATTTGTTGAAAAAGAAGCTAGGGCTGAAATTATAGAATTGGCAAATATTTATTTTGATGAAGCTAGGAATTATTTAATAAAAGATAGTTTAGAAAATAAAGTAGCTTATTCACAGAGAATAGATTTACTTGAAATTAAGGAAATCCTTATTTTAAACAATGCAAGAAAATCAAAGAGGCTTTTAAAAAAGATGAAAGAAAAAGGGATTGATAAAAAAAACAACTCATTATTTAATTTCCTAAATTATACTACTTTTATGATATTGAAAGACGAAAAAAATGCTGCTTTGTTCAAGGATAAAGTTTCTAATGTCAACATAAAAAAAGCCGAATTAATTTTGAATATTAATAATTAAAAATTGTGGAGTCATTATTAAACTACTTTGAAACCATACCTTCATTACATAGAAGTATAATTCTAGTTGGAGGACTAACTTTTTTTTGGTTATTGGAAGGTGCACTTCCATTATTTAAATTCGACTACAAAAAATGGCAGCATGCTGTACCTAATATTTTCTTTACCATTACAACCATTGTTATCAATTTTACGTTGGCTTTTTTATTACTAATGTCTGCTGATTATGTCATGGCTAATGATTTTGGTATTCTAAACTGGTTGCCTGAGATCCCAATCTGGTTGTATATAGTCATTGGTATTTTGTTAATGGACTTTGTTGGTGCTTATCTACCTCATTTTATAGAACATAAAGTAAAGCCTTTGTGGATGATTCATTTAGTACATCATACAGATCACAAGGTAGATACCACAACAGCAAACAGACATCATCCTTTAGAGAGTGTTATTCGCTATACGTTTACTTTGATTGGTGTTTTTATTATTGGTGCTCCAATTGGTATTGTGATGCTATATCAATCTATGTCAATTGTGGCGACTCAGTTTAGTCATGCCAATATAAAATTACCTAGAAAAGTTGATCATGCATTAAGCTTTGTATTGGTCTCTCCAGATATGCACAAAGTTCATCATCATTATGTATTACCATATACAGATTCTAATTATGGAAATATTTTTTCTATTTGGGACAGATTACTTGGAACATACATGGAGCTAGATCGTGATAAATTGATTTATGGAGTTGATGTGTTTCCTGATGAAAAAGAGAATGGCAATTTGTGGTCATTATTAAAACAACCTTTTCAGAAGTACCAAAAACCGACTATTATGCCTTCTAAAGAACAGGACTAACTTAGCTTGGTAATAATAAATATTGATTTATAAATACCATTTATCGAAGATAATAGCGAGATTAACCTCTTTTTGTGCAGTTCATAGATTTTTTTAGTTCTATGAATTTGAATTAATTTAGATTTATCACGAGGGATCACTAATAACTGTTGAGTTTAAAATTATTGAACTTAATAGTAAAGCACATGCAAAAAATTACATTGACGCTTTTTATAGCGTTTTTTTGTCTCTCACATTCTCAGTTATTTGCTCAACAAGATTTTGCGACTATTGAAAAGAACATCAATATTCGTGCTAGTGGATTGTATCATGATTTAAATACTACAAAAGACACATTAATTCTTAAAAGCGAAGGTAAAATAAGCTATATCTACAGCATTCATAATAAAATGAAGTACGATATAAACAGACGTGTTTATGCTCCAGACTATAAGGTAGCTTTAAGAGACCTTGATAAAGGCAAACACATATTTGTGGTTGTACAGCAAACGCTTAAAATTGTATTTGTCGTGCGCATTCTAGGAAATAAACCAGCTCTGATTGTCGCTGCAAATAATGACGATAGATAAACTTAGTCATAAATTAAATATTTTGCTCTTACTTTTTTAAAGCCCTCCAAATCTTCTTGCCAAGTGGCTTTAATTTCGGTCTCAGTCATTCCGGCTTCAATTTGTTGTTGCAACTTTGTTGTTCCAGCATGTTTTGTAAACCCTTTGGTTAAGAAGAAAAGTGATTTATCTGTTGAGTTTTCATAGGCTTTAATAATCCATTTTAAAGTCATTTCATTATTAGGAGTTTCATTACTTAAGTCTTCTCCATAAGATAATTCACCTTTATGTTTTGGATATTTTGCTCCAAAATTTGCTTGAGGTGTATAAGTGAATGTCATAATTTCTGGATTAAGAAATGGTGCTCCATATCTTTGAAATTGAAATTCAGTTCCTCTACCAGCATTTATATTGGTGCCTTCAAATAAACCAAGACTTGGGTACAATTTTACGGAAAGATCATTAGGTAAGTTTGGCGAAGGTCTTATAGAAAGACTATAAGATTTATCATGAGTGTAATTAACACAAGGTATAATAGTGATGTTGGCATGTAATCCGTCTGGCAACCAATTTTCACCATTAATCATTTGAGCATATTCACCAATGGTCATACCATGAACCAACGGAATTGTATGCATACCTAAAAAGCTTTGATGTTCTTTTTCTAAAGTTGGACCATCAATATATTGCCCATTTGGATTTGGTCTGTCTAAAATAATCAACGGAATATTAGATTCTGCACAGGCTTCCATGATGTAATGCATTGTAGAAATGTATGTAAAAAACCGAACGCCAACATCTTGTAAATCGAATACCATGATATCAATGGCAGAAACCCCAGATTCGATATCTTTTTCGTACTTTTTTGTTTCGTTTAATTGCTCTAGTTTTGGTTTTTTGTAATCGCCATAAAGCGAAATAATAGATATTCCAGTTTCAGGGTCTTTACCATCTTTAATAAGTTCGCCTGCATCAGCAGTACCTCTAAAACCATGCTCAGGAGAAAACACTTTTTTTATATTAACGTTTAATGAAACTAACGAATCTACTATATGTGTATAGGTATTATCATTTTTAAAAATCACACTAGACTGATTGGCAACAATTCCAACACGTTTCCCGTTTAATAATGGCAAATATTCAGATAATTGGTTTGCGCCAACACTAATCGTTTTGTTTTCTATTGCAGTGGTTTCAATATTCTCAACTTGTTCTTGAGTATTAGATTTACTTCCACAAGAAATTAATATTAAAACAAATAATAAAACAGTATTTTTGAAAACCTTAAAGCTCATAATTTACATTGAATTTCGAATATTTTATAGCTAAACGCATAATAGGCAGTAAGTCGTATAAAAGTAGTGTTTCGGCACCAATAATAAAAATTGGTATTGCTGCAATTGCTATCGGAATTATAGTGATGCTTATTGCTATTGCAACAGGAACTGGTTTGCAACAAAAAATTAGAGATAAAGCAGTTGCTTTTAATGGTCACGTTACAATTTCTAATTTTGATAGTAATTTGTCCGAAGAATCTCAGGTTCCAATTTCTATTAATCAAGAATTCTACCCTGAATTTAAGGATATTGAAGGTATTAAGCACATTCAAGCTGTAGCGACTAAATTTGGTATTATAAGAACCGAAACCGATTTTGAAGGTGTAGTTATGAAAGGTGTCGGAACTGATTATTCTTGGAATTACTTTGAAGAATTTCTTATTGATGGTAAGTTGCCAGCATATTCTGATACGATGAATAGTGATGTACTTATCTCACAGTATTTAGCAAAACGATTAGGTTTTAAAGTTGGTGATAGTTTCCAGATGTTTTTTATGAAGGAAGATACAAACCAATCTCCTTTTATTAGAAAGTTTGATGTTGTAGGTATTTACAATTCAGGATTTCAAGAATTGGATGAAACTTATTTTATTGGAGATATAAAACACGTACAACGTTTGAAAAGGTGGAAGTCTGATGAGATTGGGAACTTTGAAGTGTTTATTAATGAATATGATGATTTAGCTGGTATTGGAGCTGAGATTTATAAAAGCACACCATCAACCTTAAATACAACTACAGTTGCCGAAAAATATGCATCTATTTTTGAGTGGATAAGCATTTTTGATAACAACACCAATGGTATTATAGCCATCATGATTTTTGTTGCAGGCATTAACATGATTACTGCTTTGTTGGTATTAATTCTTGAGCGTACACAAATGATTGGCTTGCTCAAAGCACTTGGCACCAATAATTGGAGCATCAGAAAATTGTTTTTATACAATGCATCATATCTTATTTTATTAGGTATTTTTTGGGGCAATTTAATTGGCTTAGGCTTATTATTTGCACAACAACAATTTGGATTATTTCCATTAAATCCAGAAATATATTATGTAACGCAAGCTCCAGTTTATATTAGTGCTGGATATGTTTTGATGCTAAACGTTGGAACTTTTGTATTATGCATGCTTATGTTATTAGTACCTTCTTATGTGATATCAAAGATTTCGCCAGTAAAGGCTATGCGTTTTGAATAAATAAAACGACTTTTTCTTTTAGCTTTTAACTTTTAACTTAAATTTGCAACGCAAAATTATTTTATGGAATACGCAGAAAACATACTAGGAACTATTGGAAATACGCCTTTAGTGAAACTTAATAAGTTAGTTGAAGATTTACCATGTTTAGTATTGGCTAAATATGAAACTTTTAATCCAGGAAATTCCGTAAAGGATAGAATGGCATTGAAAATGATTGAGGATGCTGAAGCTGATGGACGCTTACAACCTGGTGGTACTATTATCGAAGGGACTTCTGGTAATACAGGAATGGGTTTAGCACTTGCAGCTATTGTGAAAGGGTATAAATGTATTTTTGTTATTTCTGATAAACAGTCCAATGAAAAAATGGATATTCTTCGTGCAGTAGGAGCTGAGGTTGTAGTATGCCCAACAGATGTTGAACCAACAGATCCACGTTCTTATTATTCTGTATCAAAACGTTTAGGAGCAGAAACACCTAATTCTTGGTATGTGAATCAATATGATAATCCGAGTAATGCAAGAGCTCATTATGAAAGTACAGGGCCAGAAATTTGGAAACAAACAGATGGTAAAGTTACTCATTTTGTGGTTGGAGTAGGAACAGGAGGAACTGTTTCTGGCGTTGGTAAATATTTAAAAGAACAAAACCCAAATGTGAAAGTTTGGGGAATTGATACTTATGGAAGTGTATTTAAAAAATACCATGAAACTGGGATTTTTGATGAGAAGGAAATCTACCCTTACGTTACAGAAGGTATTGGTGAAGATATTTTACCTGAAAATGTAGATTTTAGTATTATTGATGGCTTTACCAAAGTCACAGATAAAGATGCTGCAGTATACACACAATTGCTTGCCCAAAAAGAAGGCATGTTTTTAGGGAATTCTGCTGGAGCAGCCATAAAGGGCTTATTGCAGTTAAAAGATAAATTCACCAAAGATGATGTGGTTGTAGTGTTATTTCACGATCATGGAAGTCGTTATGTAGGTAAAATGTTCAATAACGAGTGGATGAAAAAAATGGGTTATTTGGATTAACAACTATTATTCATCCAGATTATGCACAAACAATCCGCTTCTTAGTTTTGGTTCAAACCAAGTTACTTTTGGTGGCATAGTAAGGTCGTTATCAGAAATGCTAATTAACTGTTTCATACTTACTGGATACATTGAAAAAGCAACTTTCATTTCGCCACTATCAACACGTTTTTCTAATTCGCCAAGACCTCGCATTCCACCTACAAAATCAATTCGTTTATCTTTTCTGAGGTCAACAATATTAAAAAGTGGTTCAAGAACGTTGGTAGATAATATAGTAACATCAAGCTGACCAACAGGATCATTATCATTATAAGTTCCTTGTTTTGAAGTAAGCTTGTACCATTTTTCATTTATATACATTCCGAAGGTATGCATAGTTTCTGGACGATACTGTTGTTCTTTTTGTTCTATATCAAAATTAGCTTGTAATCTCTCCATAAGCTCATCTTCAGATAAACCGTTAAGGTCTTTTACAACACGGTTATAGTCTAATATTTTTAATTGATTATCCGGAAAGACAACAGCCATAAAGTAGTTGTCTCTTTTGTTATCGTTAGAGCTTCCGTTTCTAGAATTTCTTAACTCTTTACCAACTAAAGCTCCAGCTGCAGTACGATGATGACCATCAGCAATGTAAATACTTGGAACATCTGTGCTAAAAAGAGATTCAATTTGGTTAAGTGTATTTGCGTCATCAATAGTCCAAAGACGATGTCTAATACCATCATCTGCAATAAAATCATAAACAACATCATTGTTCTTAACATTATTAACTAAATGATCAATAGCATCTACTTGTGGATATGAAAGAAATACAGCCTCATAATTGAGTTTGCTGTAGCGAATATGATTTTTTCTATCTTCTTCTTTATCTGGTCGTGTTAACTCATGCTTTTTTATGGCATTATTAAAATAATCGTCTATTGAGCAGCAACCAACCAGTCCTGTTTGTACATGACCATCCATAGTTAATTCGTAAACATAGAAACTATTTGAAGCATCTTGTTTCATAATATTTTCACTAACAAGATTATCAAATTTTTCTTTCCCTTTTAAATAGACTTCAGGAGCATAATGATTTGAATCTTCAGGGAAGTTAATTTCGGGTTTTATGACGTTATAAAACGACACAGAATTCCCTTGGGCTTCTAACTTAGCCTCTTTTGCGTTTAATACATCATAAGGTTTGCTTGCAACGGCTTTGACGTTTTTTTGAGTTGGACGAAATGCTTTAAAAGGAACAAATATGGACATGTGCTATGAATTATTGTAATGTTAATTGAAGCACAAATGTAAAACTTCAAAGATTTCTTAACAAGAAAAGTACATGATTCTTAAAGAGAGTTATTAACCTAGTTTTAACCCATAAATGATTTGACTACAAATTTCACCATCAAGATCAATAATATCTGGGAAATGTCCCCATTTTTTAAAACCAAATTTCTCTAAAATAGCAATGCTAGGTATATTTTTATCTAATAAAACAGCTAACAAGCTATTTTTGTTAATGCGGTCACAATCGTTAATTGCATATTTAATTAAGGCTGAAGCAATACCTTGTTTATGATAGTTGTAATCAATATAATAACTTATTTCGGCAATTTTAGACATTGCTTGTCGTCCAGCTCTATAAGGTGATAAATAACAATAACCAACAATGTTATTATCAATTTCTACTACATATATTGGATAATTATTTTGATCAAAGTTTTGAAACCAATTGGTTCTACTTTCTACAGTTTCTTCTTCAAGCAAGCCGTTAACACGAGCATTAATCGCTTGATTTAAAATAGAAACAATTGATGCCAAATCTGAACTATTGGCAATACGAATATTAATGTTTTGATTTTTTAATCGTTCTATATTCATTGTAGTTTTGATGTTGCAACTGCAAAATTTTATTTTAATATCTTTTTTATCAGAAGAATTTAATCATCTAATTCAATTTTAGTGGCAAAAGGTTTGCGACCATTTTCATAACTTAAAAGGTAAAGGTTTGTGCTATCCTGTTCTATGCTAAACCTGAGAAACGCACCATTAATCGCAAATTTGTTAGGAGCATATTGAAGCCATTGAATGGAGTCTTTGGATTCCGTAACCACATAATTTCGATTGTCTTTTTCAATAAACTGAATTGATATATTACCAGAAATAAAACGATAGTTGCCTGTAATTTCAGGGTTAGTTTCAATGTCATTAAATGCTATTGATTTTTCAGGAGGAATATTAAGTAATTCACTAATTTGGTCATAGGTATCTAAGGCTTCTTTAGCATAAGTTACATTAAAATTTAAGTAATTATTTATTGCAGATGATTGATATTCTTTTACCATGCCTTTATACCTCACATTATTTAAAAAATAATCAATACGTTCAGTGTTTAAATGATTTTGGACTTCCAAAGAATACCATTCGTATTTCTCAAATAGGGCATCATTAAATTTTTTGTTAACGTCTTTAAAACTGTTTTCAGCATCTTGAACATAATCGAAGAGATCATGATATTGTACATAGAGTTGATCAAGTAATGATTCATATTCGGGTGGAATAATATCTTGAACTCGCATTAAATTGGTAAAACCAATATTTTTAAGATTTATTTCTTTGCGGTTAAATATTAAAGAATGCAAATGGTTTGAGATTGGGTTTTGATAATCCTCCTCAGTAAGTTTATTACTAAGAACTAAACGCATGAGCGAATCTTTAGTGGCATAAAAATTTGCTAATTCATTTATTTCAGCTAGATCTGATTTAAGATTATTTTGAATTTTTAGTAAAAGGTTGTCTACCTTTAATCTGTTTTGCCTTTTCTCATTCCAGTTGTTAATCTGCAAGGCAATGAGAATTCCTATTACCACAAGAACAATTTCGCCGATGGCATATTTAAAGTATTTGCCTGTTTTGTTTTCCATAAGAAGTGATTTACGTATATGACGGAAGAATTTAATCATTCAAGATAGTTTGTAAATGATTTTTTTCTCCAGTCATTTGCCAATGACCTAATGCAATAGGAATATTACCAATACTATTGAGGGTGTCAAAAAAGTCTTTGGTGACAAATGGCTTGTCGTTGAGTTCTTGAATTCTGGCATAATCTGCCATAGCACTTTCTAGTAAGTACTTTCCTGTGATATAACTTGTGCCATAACCAGGTTGGCGTAAATACAAATGCTGTTCAAAAATGAGTAATTCTTTTTCGGTTTTCATCCAACCTCTTGGTGTATATTCAGAGTGAATGCCACCAGCTTCTTCCATTGTCATTTCGTTGGAGTGAGCATATAACGATCCTAAACCACGTGCTGCACGTTGTGCAATCATGATATAAACAATTTCCTTTGTTCTTGGACTATCATCATATAAACCAGCTTGCATAAATAGTTCTTCAACAGCTGTTGCTGTTCCTTCGTTACGAGAATCGAAAATATTATAGAGTAATGGACCTTTTCTTATTTCGCTTTTATGTGGCTCAATATCCATACGCGCCAACTCAAACCAATGGTAAAAATGTGAGTACAATGGTCGTGGATCATAATGTTCGCCAATGACAAAAAAGTTGCGTTTTTCTTTTGGTACATATGCTCCAAGATGCTGACGTAAAGCCGTATCAAAATAAGGTTTTACAGTGACGATGTCTTGCTGATCTAAAAAGTTGATGAGGCTTTTAGCAGCTTCATCAGCCATTTTATCATAAGCTTCTGGTGAATTGGCATCAACTAATTCAGGAAGGTTTCTATTTCTATGTTCTTCAAGCTTTAATGAAGACCATGCTCTAGCAAGTTCACGTTTTAAAATCATTACTTCATCGTCCCAAGTTAAAGGCACTAAATGAACATTTTGCAAATACCATGTGTAGTTGTCTTTACCAATACCTGAAGGACCAGTTTTTGAGTTGCCTTCTTTTTGTAACCACGACACAAAGTCATCAGTCGAATTTATTGCCTTTTCAATTGTGGAAACAATCTCCTCATCATGACTAATATCTGGATTTTCCATTAAATCCCATAAAACAACACTTTGACGTTTGATGTCTCTAATTCCTGTTACCCATAAATCTTTAGCATTACCTCTTAAGTTTTGTTGTGCTTGTGTATTTAATGATGGAATTGCTTTCAGGTCTGTTATTAAACGTATTCTTTCATCAGAAGAAAGCGGAAAATTATACGTCCATAATTCAGTTGTGCCATGATGTGTTGGGCCTTCATGCGCAGGAACATCACTTTTAGCAGTCCAAACAGATTTGTAAAAAGCGGGATCGCGAACCCAAGGTTTTAATATGTTGTGATTAAAATCATAACCATTCATTTCGGCCCAAACAATCATCCAATCTACTTGATTTTCTATAGACCAATTGGCAGTGTCTATGGCTTTTAATTGTGATTGCAGTTCTTTAAATTTTGGCCAGCGATTCTCAAACGTTGCTTTGGTGTAATCTGGTGCTCCTTCAAGTTTTGGAGGGTTTTCAAATGATCTCCAATCATGAAATAGTTGCACTAATCCTTGATAGTCATTTGAAACGGTCATTTGTGTATCAGCTTCTGTTTTAGTTTCAGCTATTGCGTTGTTGTCTTGTTTTTTCTCAGATTGGCACCCAAGGAATACTATCATTAAAAAGATAGAAATGATGGTTAATTTAGTTTTCATTGTTTCAATTCTAATTATTATTACTATAAAACATCTTTTATAATGTCACTAACAAAAGTTTTAAAATCTGCACCTTTATTTGTTCTTGGATAAGGCGTTTCAGGTACAGGTTTTTCTAAGAATTTGCATAATGGCTCCCAACCGTCTTTAGCTTCAAAAATTAAAAGTTGATTTTCTGGAACAATAGCTTTTACTTCTTCAATATGTGAATTGAATTTATTTATCGCAAAGTTTTTATCTTTAAAATTACCTTCAAAAAACTTAGCCCAAATAGATTTGTCATTGAGCTTAATGACCTTAAAGAAGTTTCTTGCTGTAGCAGAAAAAGGCATTTTAAGTAAAAGTTTTATTTTTACAGCTGGTCCAGGGTCAAAGGCGAAAATAGTAGTTAAAGCACTGTGGTACCATTTTTCAGGATCACGAACACTCAAAATTACTTTGGCATCTGGATAGTGTTTAAAAAGTTCTTTGTAGTAAATGCTTCCTGGAAAATCAACAATAGAATTGTAGTTTTTAAAAAGGTCGTCCCAGTCAACAGAGGTTTCATTGTAAGCGTTAGTCCAATGTTTTACGCCTTCAGGATTTCTGAATAATTCTTCCATATGGTAGCATTTACCATATCCAATTGTTTCAAGAGCAAGTTGTAGTGATTTGGTTCCCGTTCGGCCAAATCCTGCTCCAATAATTTTTAAACTCATATGTCTTGTTAGTGGTTAGTTAGCCTCTAATTTAACTTATTTGAATTTAAAACTAAAACTTGACGTCTAAATCTAAGCGAATCCGATTTCCGTTTTCTTTAGCTATGCCTACTGGAATTAATTGTTCTACCATAAATGCTCGCATATTTAGCTTGATATTTTTGGCAATGACATAACCAATCATAAAATCAAATCCTTTGTAGTTAGTAAGTCTGCCATCTCCTGAGCCTTGTGATGAATAATCCCAACGAACCCAATCATTTTGTGAGAAGAAATCAATAGCTGCAAATTTTTCTTGATAGTTAAGTGTTAATCCAAACAACCAGTCTCCTTTTTTTAAATTATTACCTACTCTAAAGGTTGCTACAGCTCCTGTTTTTTGACTCTTGAATACATTTAGAATTGAGTCATTACCACTATAGTCTGATACATTTCTATAATAATCAAAACCTGCAGTTATTTTTGGCTTATCTAAAACTTTTAGTTTAGTTCCTAAATGAAAAATGGCGTATTTCTGAAAATAGGTTTCATTGCCATCAGGAATGTTTGGTATTTTATTGAAGTAATAGAATGATGGAAATACTTCTAGCGTTTTGTTGAAGTGTTGAGTTTGGATTTGTATGCCTTGAAAATAACTATCATCACTAAACTTATTCCCATTAGTTTGAATTATGAAGTGTCCAGCATTAAGCTTTAGGCTCTCAAATATATTTGAATCTATTGAGAACAATTTACTTGCAAAAATGCCTTCAGGATATACATGGTCACTCCAAAATAATTCATTTTGTTTTTTAAAAGGAAAGGTATTTTTTCCAACCCAACCTTGAAAATTATTTTGTGATATTTGAAAGAAAAGCTTTTCTAGAGCAATTGGTATGGTGCCAAATTCACTAAAACCATCACCTAAGGTTAACTGTGGGTCTTGTTGCTTTTGACTAAATCCTGTTCGTAAACGTATACCAAAACTTGCCCAATTATTAAGTTGGTAATTAGCGCCAAAACGAGCACGATATCTTAATCGAGAACGATCATCACGATAACTATTGTCAGATTTTAAAGATTTCCAATCTTGTTCAACCCTAAATTTGAAATCTCCTGTAAAGGTTAATTTAGGTTGAATACTATCTTGAGCATGAATCGTAAATGATGATAGAATTAGTAGTGAAACTAATCCTATAAATAATAGTTTCATTATTGATTAGTTGGGTGGTACCAAATTAAAAATTATTCTAATAATAACTCAAAAATTTTCTAATAATTTTTATATTTAAAGATGCAGGAAGATTTTCTACATTATATCTGGAAACACAAAAAATTTAGTGTTTTAAATTTAATTACAACAGAGCATGAAAAGATAGATCTGGTATCAGTTGGAACACATAATCTAAATTCAGGACCAGACTTTTTTAATGCTCAATTACGTATTGCTAACCAACTTTGGGCTGGCAATGTTGAGATTCATGTAAAATCATCAGATTGGTTTTTACATAATCATGAAACAGATAAAGCCTATGATAATGTCATACTACATGTGGTTTGGGAACATGACACTGATGTTTTTAGGAAGGATAATAGTAAGTTGCCTACCATAATTATTAAAGATTTTGTTTCAGATGATTCTATAAACAGCTATACTAAATTAATAAATAATACTGCTAATTGGATTAATTGCGAAACTGATTTTGAAAGCGTTGATGATTTTACTGTGCAGAATTGGTTGGAACGTTTGTATTTGGAACGATTAGAAGAAAAGTCAAAAAAAATAGAATCTCTTTTAGAGCAATCTAACAATGACTGGGAATCTGTGTTATTTAAATTGTTGGCAAAAAACTTTGGTCTTAAAGTTAATGGAGATGCATTTTATAGCCTAGCAAATTCTATTGATTTTTCTATTGTTAGGAAGGTACTGCCTAATATAAATCAATTAGAAGCTTTATTATTTGGTCAAGCTGATTTACTATATGACCAAATTGAAGAACCTTATTACTTAGATATGCAAAAAGAATATGCTTTCTTAAAACAAAAGTTTAAGTTAGATAGTCAAGGTGTTTTGCCAATCCAGTATTTTAGGTTGCGACCAACCAATTTTCCAACAATAAGGATTTCTCAATTAGCAAATATGTATCATTTGCATCACAATTTATTCTCAAGAATTATTGATGTTAAGTTGTTAAAAGATTTTTATAAGCTATTTTCCGCGAGTACTTCTGAATTTTGGGAGTCGCATTATACATTTGATAAATTATCAAAACCTTCAAAAAAAACAATCTCTAAATCGTTTGTAGACTTGTTGCTTATTAATACAATTATCCCATTAAAGTATTGTTATGCTAAGCATAAAGGACAGGACAACCATGAGGACATCTTAAAATTAATTCAAAATATAAAATCAGAAAAAAATAGTATCATAGATAAATTTCAATCATTAAAACCTATTTCAAATTCAGCATTACAGTCTCAAGGTTTGTTGCAATTAAAAAACTCATATTGCGATAAAAATAAATGTTTGCAATGTGCCATTGGAAATTTAATTTTAAATAGGAATTAACTAACTTGCAACCATGAATGTATTTTATAAAGCCTTACTTTATTTTCAAAAACATGGTTATTATGTGTGTCAGCGTATTGCAGATCGTTTGGGTATTAGAGCAAAGGTTGTGCGAACTTCATTTATGTACCTTACATTTGTTACACTTGGTTTTGGTTTTGCATTGTATTTATTTATTTCATTTTTAATGCGCTTAAAAGATTTATTATACACCAAACGAAGCTCAGTATTTGATTTATAACCTATGGCAAATCCTTTAGTAAAAGTATTTAGATCAAAAATTAATACAGCAATTATTCTTTTAATTACATTACTTTTTATTGGTGTTGTTGGATTTAGAGTTATGACTAATTACAGTTGGATTGATTCCTTATATATGACTGTAATAACAATTACTACAGTTGGTTTTGGAGAGGTTAGTCCGTTAGATGATGAATCTAAAATTTTCACAATATTTTTAATTTTAACAAGTGTTGTTATTGTAGGTTATGCCATAAAGGTAATTACTGAATATATTCTTACTAAGAATGATGTTGAAGAACTAAAACAAAAAAAGATGCAAAAAAAGATTGATGAGCTTTCAAACCATGTCATTATCTGTGGTTATGGAAGAAATGGAAAACAAGCAGCAAAAAAGTTATTAGCTCACAAGAGACCTTTTGTTGTTATAGAAGCAAAAAAAGAAACAGTAGACAAGCATCAAAGCGAAATGGTTCCATTTATATGTGGAAATGCTAATGAAGACGAAGTATTAATTCAAGCAGGTGTTGATCGTGCAGATTGCCTAATTTCAGCTCTACCTAGTGACTCTGACAATGTGTTTGTAGTACTTTCTGCTAGACAAATAAATAGCAATATAAGGATTATCAGTCGTGCCTCTCAAGAAACAACATATGGTAAATTAAAGCTTGCTGGAGCTAATAATGTTATTTTGCCTGATAAAATTGGTGGAGATCATATGGCATCTTTAGTCGTTGTTCCAGATTTATTGGAATTTATTGACAACCTTTCAATTATAGGAGGATCAAATATTAATATTGAGGAAATTTCGGTAGAGAAACTATATAACACTTCTGAAATTAAAACCATTAGAGATTTAGATTTGCGTAAAAAAACAGGTTGCAATGTTATAGGATATAAAAATGAAAAAGGGGAATACCTTATTAATCCTGAAGCAGAACTTAAATTAATGCCAAATTCAATGGTAATTGTTCTAGGAAGACCAGAACAAATTCAGAAACTAAATTCACTTTACAATATTGAGGTTGAGTAACCTTTTTAACAATGGATGTTTTAAAAACTCATTTTTTTTTAGCATCTTGCTATCTTAAACTAACAACTTCTATAAATAAAACTAACTAATATTATCAATTATGAAGAAACATCTTCTTTCAATGTTTGCATTAATTTTACCGTTTTTAACCTTTGCTCAAGAGGCTCAGGAAATGGGTATTGATGAAAAAATAGACCAAGCTTTTGGCAATGCCACAGGATGGTTTGTTGATTTTATTTTCTACCAAATTCCGTTTTCAGAAAATGTTCAGATTTATTGGGTACTATTTCCTTTAATTTTAGGTGCAACGTATTTTACTTTCTATTTTAATTTCATAAATTTTAAAGGGTTTTTTACATCAATTAATATTGTAAGAGGAAAGTATGATGATATTGATCATCATGAATCTTTAATAGGTGCTGGTGATTCAACACCTGGCGGAGATGCTATAGAAACTATAGCTATTGAAGGTCATGATGGTGAGGTAACCCATTTTCAAGCATTAACTGCGGCACTTTCTGCAACTGTGGGCTTAGGGAACATTGCTGGTGTTGCAATTGCAGTTTCAATTGGTGGAGCTGGAGCAACATTTTGGATGATTGTTGCAGGATTCTTAGGAATGGCTTCAAAATTTGTTGAGTGTACACTAGGTGTAAAATATAGGGATATTGAAGCAGATGGTACAGTTTATGGTGGTCCAATGTATTATTTAACCAAAGGGCTAAAATCAAAAGGACTTGGGAAATTAGGAAAAGTACTTGCAGCTGTATTTGCAGTATTTGTTATTGGTGGCTCATTTGGTGGAGGTAATATGTTCCAAGTAAATCAAGCATTTCAGTTAGTTGAAAATATAACTGGAGGTGAAGCTTCATTTCTCCATGGAAAAGGTTGGTTATTTGGTTTAGTCATGGCTATTTTTGTTGGTATAGTTATTATCGGTGGAATTAAAAAAATAGCTAAAGTAACAGATAAAATTGTACCATTTATGGTGGTCATCTATGTTGCAGCATCGTTATTTGTGATTTTCATTAATTATGATATGATTGGAAGTGCTTTTATGCAAATATTTGATGGCGCATTTAGTCCAGAAGGTGTTGCTGGTGGAGCTGTTGGTGTTTTAGTACAAGGGTTTAGACGTGCAGCATTCTCAAATGAGGCTGGTGTAGGATCTGCCTCTATTGCACATTCGGCTGTGAAAACAAAATACGCTGCTTCTGAAGGGATGGTTGCTTTATTAGAGCCTTTTATTGATACAGTAGTTGTATGTACAATGACAGCTTTAGTATTAATTATTACAGGAAATGTAACCGCTGCTAATGCAGGATTAAATGATGCACAAGCTATTTTATTAACATCAGGTGCATTTGAGTCGGCCATATCATGGTTTCCATATGTGTTAACAGTTGCTGTAGTCTTATTTGCATTTAGTACAATGATATCTTGGTCGTATTACGGTTTCCAAGGATGGTCTTACCTTTTCGGAAGAACAAAAAAAATGGAATATGCTTATAAGTTGTTATTCTGTGTGTTTGTAGTAATTGGAGCAGCGGCAAGTTTAGGATCTGTTATTGGGTTTTCAGATGCTATGATTTTTGCTATGATGGTTCCAAATATGGTAGGTATTGTTTTACTTGCGCCAAAAGTTAAGGAAGAACTTAATAAGTACTTAGCTGCAATTAAAGCAAAAAAGAGTTAAATAAATAAATATATATATGAAATCCCATTTCAAGTTCACGAGAGGACAACGAAATGGGATTTTTTTATTGTTACTAATTATTATAGCTATTCAAGGCATATATATGTTTGTTGAATTTCCTTCAAAAGAGATTTCAATAAATAAAGAGGAGCTAAGAAGGTTTCAGAATGAAATTGATTCCCTTAAATTAGTAGAAATTGAGAATAATAAACCAAAAATATTTCCATTCAATCCAAATTATATTACAGATTACAAAGGCTACAATCTAGGAATGTCTTCTGAAGAAATTGATAGATTACTTAAGTATAGAGAGCAAGATAAATGGATTAATTCTACATTACAATTTCAGCAGGTTACCAAAGTTTCAGATTCTTTATTGAATACAATTTCTCCGTATTTTAAATTTCCAGAATGGGTAACAAATCCAAAACCTAAGACCAATTTTAATTATAAGAATAATATACAAAAAACGTTTACTCAAAAAGCTGACCTAAATATAGCAACTGCAAAACAGCTACAACGTGTTAATGGTATTGGTGAAAAATTGTCCGATAGGATAGTTAAATTCAGAAATAAATTTAAAGGTGGTTTTATAGCTGATGTGCAACTACAAGATGTTTATGGAATTTCACCTGAAGTACTAGAACGTTTGCTCAATGAGTTCACCGTAAAAACACCAAGACAAATTGATAAAATAAATTTAAACGATGCCACCATTGAAGAACTTGTAATCATACAGCACGTAGATTATGAGTTGGCATATGAAATTATTGACCAAAGAACACTAAGAGAGGGATTTAAATCTTTGAACGAATTAACAAAAGTAAAAGACTTTCCAATAGATAAATTTGAGATAATTAAATTATATTTGATGCTTCAATAAATTGCATGATTATGAATAGTATGTACTTCACAGAAGAGCATCAATTATTTAGGAAAAGCCTCAACGATTTCTTGCAAAAAGAAGTGGTACCACATATTGAAAAGTGGGAAAAATCAGGAACAATAGAACGTTTTATCTGGGAAAAATTCGGTGAAATGGGTTACTTTGGCTTAGCCACACCTGAAGCTTATGATGGATTAGATTTAGATTTGTTTTATACAGTAATTCTCTTAGAAGAACTTCAAAAAATAAACTCAGGAGGGTTTGCAGCAGCCATTTGGGCACATGCCTATTTAGCAATGACACATCTTAACAAAGAAGCAAATCACGAACAGAAATTAAAATATCTTCAACCAAGTGTAATGGGAGATAAAATAGGTTGTCTTTGTGTAACCGAACCATTTGGAGGAAGTGATGTTGCAGGTATGCGAACTACAGCTGTTAAACAAGGAGATACCTATGTGTTAAACGGTTCAAAAACGTTCATCACTAATGGCGTGTATTGTGACTATATGATCGTGGCTGCAAAAACCAACCCTGAACTTGGAAATAAAGGTATCAGTATATTTATTGTTGACAAAGAAACCAAAGGTGTTTCGGTTTCAAAATTAGATAAACTAGGTTGGCGAGCATCTGACACTGCTGAAATTGCTTATGATAATGTAGTTATTCCAGCTTCAAACTTAATGGGAGAAGAAGGAAAAGGGTTTCCTTATATAATGCAGCATTTTGCACTTGAAAGATTGATTATGGGAGTGAATGCGCATGCAAGATCTGAATATGCATTGGAGTATGCATTGCAATATATGTCTGAACGTTCAACCTTTGGAAAGACAATAGATAAATATCAAGCGCTAAGACATCGTTATGCAGATTTGTATGCAGATATGGAGATTTGCAAAACATATAATTATTCGGTTGCATACAGATTAAATAAAGGTGAATATGTGGTAAAGGAAGCAACCATTTCAAAGCTACGTTCAACAAAAATGGCTGATGAAGTAGCCTATGAATGTTTACAGTTTTTGGGAGGTTATGGCTATATGGAAGATTATCCAATGGCACGTTTACTTCGCGATAGCAGATTAGGGCCAATTGGTGGTGGAACCAGCGAGATACTTAGAGAAATAATAGCTAAAATGGTAATTGATAAGAAAGAATATAGACCTGCTACCAAATAAATTACTAATCGGTTTTGTGAAAAATCTATATAAATTAGGTTAAGATATTTTTTTTTTAAGTTTATAAACTAAATTTCCCTTTTAAAACTAATTCTGCGAATTTTTACTAATCATGCTTTTCTATAAGGTAAAAGCATACAAAATTTTTAATTATGAAAACAATTAAAGCAGTATTTTTATTGATGTTATTTGTGTTTTTTGGATGTAATATTAGTGATTCAAATGATACCCAAGAGAGTAATAAAATTAATAATAATAAGGAAATATCACTTATTATTGAAGCAACTTTTTCTGGAAAATCGTCTATTTCAGTTGAAACTATAGATAAAGTTACTAATTATGAAAAGTTTTCAATAGTCGATTACACAACAACTTCAGGTATTTCAACCAATATAATCATTAAGGATTTGTATGATAAGTTTGGCAATTTCAACAGAGGAGGAGGGGTTACAATTAATTGCTTCGGTGATGAAAACTGTCATTGTTTACTTACAAGTCCAGATGGAATTAATTTTCATTGTACTTGTCCAGACTGTAAAATGAAAGTAGTAAATACAAAAAATCAAAGTGTAAGTGAATTATCAAATGAATACTTGACAAAAATTAATATTGAAAAATATATCCTTGAAAGTTATTTAAGAACTTTTGATAAAAAGATTAATTTTAATGAGCTCAAGATAGATAATCTTATAATGAAAAAATCTAGTGATGTAGATATATATACAATAATTTATAAAGACTTATCTGGGAATCAGTCATCATTAATGGTATTAGATTATAAGGATGATTTACAAAATAGAAGTGGAGGTGGAGATGTAGTAGTAGATTGCTTTGGCACTTGTGATTGTAGGGAAAGTTACAATACAAATACTGGTGAAATCACTTGTACTTGTAACGAGTGTAAAATGAAAATAACACCTATTGAATAATTTTTTTTAATTATTACTAGTAATAATTAATTTCCTTTTTATATTTGCAGCCGGAATTCCAAAAGAGAGGAGGTTAAGACACTATGTTAATAATACCAATAAAAGAAGGAGAAAATATAGATAGACCGCTAAAACGTTTTAAGAGAAAGTTTGATAAAACTGGAACTAAAAGAATGTTACAAACGCGTAAGCAGTTCAATAAACCTTCAGTAGTACGTAGAGCTCAAGTACAAAAAGCACAATACATTCAAGGTTTAAGAGACTCTGAAGAAATCTAGTAGCTTTTTAAAATAAATAAAAACCCACAATATATATTGTGGGTTTTTTGTTTTATACATATCAATAAAATAAGTTTTGTATTTTTAGTAACAATTTAAATGTATGACCTTCAAATCTTTTTCAGATTATCTTTTGTTAGAAAAAAACTATTCGAAACACACCATAACAGCTTATGTGAAAGATTTAGAAAATTTCTATGAATTTTGTTTAAATGAATATGAAGTTAAAAAAATAGATAACGTAAATTATTCACAAATTAGAAGTTGGATTATTAAGTTAGTTGAGTCTAATATTTCAAATAGAAGTATCAATAGAAAAATTTCTTCTCTTAATAGTTATTTTAAGTTTCTATTGAAAACGAATACTATAACAATTAATCCTTTAGTAAAACATAAAGCACTTAAAACTGATAAAAAAATTCAAATACCATTTTCTCAAACTGAGGTCGAGTCCATATTGAATGATTTTCAATTTAAGAAAACATTTGAAGGTTTCAGAGATAAGCTGATAATTGAATTGTTCTACTCAACTGGAATTAGACGTATAGAGTTAGTTAATATTAAATTAAGTGATTTAAATATTGTGAGAAAAACGCTAAAAGTTTTAGGAAAACGAAATAAAGAGCGTATCCTGCCGCTACTTAGCTCCACAATTACAACTCTTAATGACTATTTAATAGAACGAGATAAGCTAACAATTGTTAATGATAAGGAAGTGCTATTTTTAACTAAAAGAGGAGTTAAAATTTATGAAACACTTGTGTACCGAATAATAAATGAGTATTTTAGTTTAGCATCTTCCAAAGTGAAAAAGAGTCCGCATATACTGAGACATTCTTTTGCAACACATTTACTAAACCAAGGTGCAGATTTAAATGCAGTAAAAGAATTATTGGGTCATACAAGTTTGGCGGCAACACAAGTTTATACACACAATAGTATAGCAGAATTAAAAAAAGTATACGCTAAATCTCACCCAAGAAATTCAAAAAAATAAATTATTGTCTAACCAAAACGTATAAAAATATGAAAGTACACACACAATCAGTTAACTTTAATGCAGATCAAAAGCTAATAGATTTTATACAAAACAGAATGGATAAATTGGATCGTTATTATGATAAGGTTATTAAATCTGACGTTTTTTTAAAGCTTGAAAACACAAGTGATAAAGAAAATAAAATTTTTGAGGCAAGAGTGGATGTTCCTGGAGATAGTTTTGTTGTAAAAAAAGTTTGTAAAACCTTTGAAGAAGGTGCAGATTCAGCGGTTAGTTCTCTAGAAAGACAATTAAAAAAACGTAAAGAAAAATTAAGAGCACATTTATAGATAAAAATTTTCAAAAAATGTTTTGAAACAAAAAAAATATATATACATTTGCAGTCCGTTAGAAATAGCGGACTTTTTTGTTGCCTAAAAGTAGCAAAAATAAGCCGATGTAGCTCAGCTGGCTAGAGCAGCTGATTTGTAATCAGCAGGTCGTGGGTTCGAGTCCCTCCATCGGCTCTAATAAGTGAAAAGCGCCACAGGAAGTTGATAATTTTTCAAACTAAATTATTGACTTGGGACTAGAAGTTTATCCTGAGCGTAGTCGAAGGGAGTCCCTCCATCGGCTCAAGTTCTTTTAAAAGAGTGAATTTTTATATTGGGGAGATACTCAAGCGGCCAACGAGGACAGACTGTAAATCTGTTGGTTTCACCTTCGCAGGTTCGAATCCTGCTCTCCCCACTTTTAAGTTTACATGGATTTGAAAAAATTAATGCGGGAGTAGCTCAGTTGGTAGAGCGTCAGCCTTCCAAGCTGAATGTCGCCAGTTCGAACCTGGTCTCCCGCTCAAATTTTTTGCCGGTGTAGCTCAGGGGTAGAGCGTTTCCTTGGTAAGGAAGAGGTCACGGGTTCAAATCCCGTCATTGGCTCTTTTTTAAAATAGAAAAATAATTGAACACTAATATAAATTAAGATTAAAATAAATTAAACATGGCAAAGGCAACTTTCGATCGTTCAAAACCACACCTTAACATAGGTACAATTGGACACGTAGATCACGGTAAAACAACTTTAACTGCTGCTATTACTAAAGTATTAGCTGATGCAGGTTTTTCAGAAGCAAAATCATTTGATCAAATTGATAATGCACCAGAAGAAAAAGAAAGAGGTATCACAATTAATACTTCACACGTAGAATATGCAACAGAAAATCGTCACTATGCGCACGTTGACTGTCCAGGTCACGCGGATTACGTGAAGAACATGGTTACTGGTGCTGCTCAAATGGATGGTGCTATATTAGTAGTTGCTGCGACTGATGGTCCTATGCCACAAACTCGTGAGCATATCTTATTAGGTCGTCAAGTAGGAATTCCTCGTATGGTTGTATTCATGAACAAAGTGGATATGGTTGATGATGAAGAATTACTTGAGTTAGTAGATATGGAAATTAGAGATTTATTATCTTTCTATGAATATGATGGAGATAATGGGCCTGTAATTGCTGGATCTGCTTTGGGTGCACTTAATGGTGAGCAAAAATGGGTTGATTCTGTATTGGAATTAATGGCAGCTGTTGATACTTGGATTGAAGAACCTAAAAGAGAAGTTGATAAAGATTTCTTAATGCCAATTGAAGATGTATTCTCTATTACTGGTCGTGGTACTGTTGCAACTGGTCGTATTGAAACTGGTATTGCAAATACAGGAGATTCTGTTGATATTATTGGTATGGGAGCTGAAAAATTGACTTCTACTATTACTGGAATTGAGATGTTCCGTCAAATATTAGATAGAGGTGAAGCTGGAGATAATGCAGGGATCTTATTAAGAGGTATTGAGAAAACTCAAATTTCTAGAGGTATGGTAATCTGTAAGCCAGGTTCTGTAACACCACATGCTAAATTTAAAGCTGAGGTTTATATCCTTAAAAAAGAAGAAGGTGGACGTCACACTCCATTCCATAATAACTACCGTCCACAGTTTTACGTGCGTACAACTGATGTAACAGGAAACATTGGTTTGCCTGATGGAGTTGAAATGGTTATGCCTGGAGATAACTTAACTATTCATGTTGAGTTAATTCAAGCAATTGCAATGAATGTTGGGCTACGTTTCGCGATTCGTGAAGGTGGTAGAACAGTTGGAGCTGGTCAGGTTACTGAGATTTTAGACTAATTAGAGTTTAATATATAAAGTTAAGGCGTTTCGATTTTTTCGAAATGCCTTGACTTATATTTACGGGTTTAGCTCAGTTGGTAGAGCACTGGTCTCCAAAACCAGGTGTCGGGAGTTCGAGTCTCTCAACCCGTGCAAAGTAAAATACGGATTGAGAAGGGTTTAAATTATTAAGAAGTTCTTAATTGATAAATAAAAATTAAATGGCAGGAATTGTAAATTATATAAAGGAATCATTTGATGAGTTAAAAAATCACGTGAGTTGGCCAACTTTAGCTGAAGCGCAAAGTTTGACAATTCTAGTAGCGGTTTTTTCTATCATATTTTCTCTCGCCATTTGGGGAGTTGATACTGTTTTTAGCGGTGTAATTAAAGAATACTTTAACCTATTAAAATAGAGTAATTTAATTATGTCTGATAATAGTATTGAAAAAAAATGGTATGTAGTTAGGGCTGTAAGTGGTCAAGAAAACAAAATCAAAGCTTATATAGAAAATGAAATTTCTAGATTAGGCTTAACTGATTATGTTGAACAAGTATTGGTTCCTACTGAAAAAGTTATTCAAATCCGAAACGGAAAAAAAGTAAACAAAGAAAAAGTTTATTTTCCTGGATATATAATGATTCAAGCAAACCTTAGTGGAGAAATACCACACATTATTAAATCTATTACAAATGTGATTGGATTTTTGGGAGAAACAAAAGGAGGAGATCCTGTGCCATTAAGACAGTCTGAAGTAAACAGAATGCTAGGTAAAGTAGATGAACTTTCAATTGAAGCAGATTCTAATGTTGCTATTCCGTTTACAAAAGGAGAAACAGTAAAAGTAATTGATGGACCATTTAATGGATTTGATGGTACTATTGAAAACATAAATGAAGAAAAGCGTAAGCTAGAAGTAATGGTTAAGATTTTTGGAAGAAAGACACCATTAGAGTTAAGTTATATGCAAGTTGAAAAAGTATAATAATTGTTACACATTTATATAGAATTGTTTTTATCGCTTCCATATTTTAAAAACAGTTCAAACTAAATTATTAAAAATGGCAAAAGAGTTAGGAAAAGTAGTTAAGCTACAAGTAAGGGGAGGTGCAGCGAATCCGTCGCCACCGGTTGGACCCGCTTTAGGAGCCGCTGGAGTTAATATCATGGAGTTTTGCAAGCAATTTAATGCTAGAACGCAGGACAAACCAGGTAAAGTTTTACCTGTTGTGATTTCAGTTTATAAGGACAAATCATTTGATTTTGTAATTAAAACACCACCAGCAGCTGTACAATTATTAGAAGCGGCCAAAGTAAAAAAAGGTTCTGGAGAACCAAATAGAAAGAAAGTTGCGAAAGTAACTTGGGATCAAGTTAGAACTATTGCTGAAGACAAAATGGTAGATTTAAATGCATTTACTGTTGGTTCTGCTATGAAAATGGTAGCCGGAACTGCTAGGTCAATGGGAATAACGGTAAGAGGTGGTGAAGCACCTAATTAATCTAAAATATTTTTTGAAATGGCAAGATTAACAAGAAAAAAGAAAGAAGCAGTAGCTAAAATCGATAAAACTAAGCTTTACTCAGTAGAGGAAGCCTCAGCATTGATTAAAGAGATTTCAAATGCAAAATTTGATGCCTCTATAGATTTAGCTGTTCGTTTAGGTGTAGATCCTAGAAAGGCGAACCAAATGGTTAGAGGTGTTGTATCTCTTCCTCATGGTACTGGAAAAGATATGAAAGTATTGGCGTTAGTAACTCCAGATAAAGAAGAAGAAGCTAAAGAAGCTGGAGCTGATTATGTCGGGTTGGACGAATACCTTGAAAAAATTAAAGGTGGTTGGACTGATGTTGATGTAATTATTACAATGCCTAGTGTAATGGGTAAATTAGGTCCTTTAGGACGTGTATTAGGACCAAGAGGTCTTATGCCAAACCCAAAAACAGGTACAGTTACTATGGACGTTGCTAAAGCGGTTACAGAAGTAAAAGCTGGTAAAATTGATTTTAAAGTTGATAAGACAGGGATTGTACATGCAGCAATAGGAAAAGCATCTTTTAGTGCTGATAAAATTGCTGGTAATGCACAAGAATTGCTTACAACATTAATGAAACTTAAACCTACAACAGCAAAGGGAGTATATGTAAAAAGCATTTTTATGTCTAGTACTATGAGCCCTAGTGTTGCAATTAATCCGAAAATTGATTAAGCGGTAAAAACTTTTTATTATGACAAGAGAAGAAAAATCACAAGTAATTGAAGTGCTAACCGCAGAATTAGCTGATAATGCTAACATCTATTTAGCAGATATTTCAGGATTAAATGCAGATACTACTTCAAACTTACGTCGTGCTTGTTTTAAAGCAAACGTAAAATTAGCAGTTGTTAAAAACACATTACTTGAAAAAGCAATGGAAGCTTCTGATAGAGATTTCGGAGAACTTCCTACTGTTTTGAAAGGGAATACATCAGTAATGTATTCTGAAACAGGTAATGCACCAGCAAAAGTAATTAAAGCTTTCAGAAAAAAATCAGACAAACCTTTATTAAAAGGAGCGTTTATTGAAGAAGCTATTTACTTAGGAGATGACCAATTAGATATGTTAGTTGATATCAAATCTAAAGAAGAATTGCTAGGAGAAATTATAGGATTATTACAATCTCCTGCTAAAAATGTTATTTCAGCACTTAAATCAAGTGGAGGTAAATTAGCTGGTATTATTAAAACACTATCTGAAAAAGAAGGATAGTATAAACAAGTACGCACTTTATTACAATTATATTATTATTAAAAAATTATTAAAACGATAGAAAATGGCAGATTTAAAAGATTTCGCAGAACAATTAGTTAACCTTACTGTAAAAGAAGTAAACGAGTTAGCAACTATATTAAAAGATGAGTATGGTATCGAACCTGCAGCTGCAGCTGCAGTTGCTGTTGCTGGTCCTGCTGGTGGAGGAGAAGCTGAAGAAGCTCAAACAGAATTTGATGTAATCCTTAAAGCAGCTGGTGGCTCTAAATTAGCTGTTGTAAAATTAGTTAAAGAATTAACTGGTTTAGGATTAAAAGAAGCTAAAGGTTTAGTTGATGATGCACCAAGCGCTATTAAAGAGGGTGTTTCTAAAGACGAAGCTGAAGGTTTAAAAACTTCTTTAGAAGAAGCAGGAGCTGAAGTTGAGCTTAAGTAAGCTTAACTAACCTACAAAATATGGTTTAGGTCTAGAGAAATTGCTCTCTATGACCTAGACCCTTTTGTGTATATAATTGTTATGTGCACGTAAAATTATTTTTTAATCAAAAATTCGTCCGTCGATGTTAGCAACTAAAGCTGAAAGATTAAATTTCTCATCTATTATCAATAGAACAGAATATCCTGATTTTCTGGATATTCAGATTAAATCCTTTCAGGATTTTTTCCAGTTAGAGACTAAATCAGAAGAAAGAGGTGATGAAGGTTTATACAACACCTTCATGGAAAACTTCCCGATTACAGATACTCGTAATCAATTTGTCTTGGAGTTTTTGGATTACTTTATTGATCCACCAAGATACACAATAGAAGAATGTATAGAAAGAGGACTAACATACAGTGTTCCACTTAAAGCTAGACTAAAATTATATTGTACAGATCCTGAACATGAAGATTTTGAAACAATTGTTCAAGATGTTTATTTAGGTACAATTCCTTATATGACGCCTAGTGGTACGTTTTGTATCAATGGAGCTGAACGTGTAGTTGTTTCGCAATTACATAGATCCCCTGGTGTATTCTTTGGTCAATCTTTTCACGCAAATGGGACAAAGTTATATTCTGCTAGAGTAATTCCATTCAAGGGTTCTTGGATTGAATTTGCTACAGATATTAATTCTGTAATGTATGCCTATATCGACAGAAAGAAAAAATTACCTGTAACAACTTTATTTAGAGCAATCGGTTTTGAAAGAGATAAAGATATACTTGAAATATTTGATTTAGCTGAAGAAGTTAAAGTATCAAAATCAGGACTTAAGAAAATCCTTGGTCGCAAACTTGCTGCACGTGTACTTAACACATGGCATGAAGATTTCGTAGATGAAGATACAGGTGAAGTAGTATCAATTGAAAGAAACGAAATTGTATTAGATCGTGATACTGTAATTGATAAAGACAATACAGAAGAAATTCTCGAAGCTGGTGTAAAAACTATTCTTTTGCATAAAGAGAGTGCGCAACAAGGTGATTATGCAATTATTCATAACACACTTCAAAAAGATCCAACAAACTCTGAAAAAGAAGCTGTTGAACATATTTATAGACAACTTCGTAATGCTGAACCGCCAGATGAGGAAACAGCAAGAGGTATAATCGATAAGCTTTTCTTTAGTGACCAACGCTATAACTTAGGCGAAGTAGGTCGTTATAGAATGAACAAAAAATTACAGTTAGATATTGGAATGGATAAGCAAGTGCTTACTAAAGAAGATATCATAACTATTGTAAAATATTTAATCGAGCTAATCAATTCAAAAGCAGAGATTGATGATATTGATCACTTATCAAACCGTCGTGTACGTACTGTTGGTGAACAATTATCTTCTCAATTTGGTGTTGGTTTAGCACGTATGGCACGTACAATTCGTGAGCGTATGAACGTTCGTGATAATGAAGTGTTTACACCAATTGATTTGATTAATGCTAAGACCTTATCGTCTGTAATTAACTCGTTCTTTGGTACTAACCAGTTATCTCAATTTATGGATCAAACAAATCCATTAGCTGAGATTACTCACAAACGTCGTTTATCAGCATTAGGACCTGGAGGTTTATCCAGAGAAAGAGCAGGATTCGAGGTTCGTGATGTTCACTATACACACTATGGACGTCTATGTCCTATTGAAACTCCTGAAGGACCAAACATTGGTTTGATTTCTTCATTGTCTGTGTATGCTAAGGTAAATTCAATGGGATTCATTGAAACACCTTATCGTCCAGTAACAAACGGAGTAGTTGATATAAAAAGTGAGCCAATTTATTTAAGTGCTGAAGAAGAAGAGGAGAAAATGATTGCTCAAGCAACTGTTGAAGTTGATGATAATGGTAAAATTCTTCATGATAAAGTAATTGCTCGTCAAGAAGGAGATTTCCCTGTTATTGATCCAACAGGATTACATTATACAGATGTAGCACCAAACCAAATCTCATCTATTTCAGCATCATTAATTCCATTCTTGGAACATGATGATGCCAACAGAGCATTGATGGGATCAAACATGATGCGTCAAGCTGTACCTTTATTATTACCAGAATCACCAATTGTTGGAACTGGTTTAGAGCGTCAGGTTGCATCAGATTCTAGAGTTTTGGTTAATGCAGCAGGAGAAGGAGTTGTTGAGTATGTTGACGCAAATGAAATTGTAATAAAATACGATAGAACAGAAGAAGAAGCTTTAGTGAGTTTTGATTCTGATACTATAACATATCCATTAACAAAATTCAGAAAAACTAATCAAGGAACTTCTGTAAACCTTAAAGCAATTGTAAGAAAAGGTGATAAGGTTACAAAAGGACAAGTTTTATGTGAAGGTTATGCAACTCAAAAAGGAGAGCTAGCATTAGGACGAAATATGAAAGTTGCCTTCATGCCTTGGAAAGGATATAACTTTGAGGATGCAATTGTAATTTCTGAAAAAGTTGTTAGAAATGATATTTTTACATCCATTCATATTGATGAATATTCTCTTGAAGTAAGAGATACTAAACTTGGTAATGAAGAATTAACTAATGATATTCCAAACGTTTCAGAAGAGGCTACAAAAGACTTAGATGAAAACGGAATGATTCGAGTTGGTGCTGAAATTAAGCCAGGTGATATCTTAATTGGAAAAATCACACCAAAAGGTGAAAGCGATCCAACTCCAGAAGAGAAATTATTACGCGCTATTTTTGGTGATAAAGCTGGAGATGTAAAAGATGCATCATTAAAGGCTTCTCCATCACTTCATGGTGTAGTAATTAATAAAAAATTATTTGCTAGAGCAATTAAAGACAAACGCAAAAGAGCTAAAGACAAAGAAGATATCACTCAATTAGAAGATATCTATGACAATAAATTTGACGACTTAAAAGCTGTTTTAGTTGATAAATTATTTGCTATTGTTGGAGGTAAAACTGCACAAGGTATCCAGAATGATTTAGGAGAAGAAGTTTTTCCTAAAGGAAAGAAATTTACATTAAAAATGTTAAATGCTGTTGATGATTATGCACATTTAGTAGCAGGGAAATGGACAACTGATAAAAACACTAATAAGCTAGTTGCTGATTTAATTCACAATTATAAAATTAAAGAGAACGATCTTCAAGGGTCTTTACGTCGTGAGAAATTCACAATTTCTGTAGGAGATGAATTGCCAGCGGGAATTATAAAATTAGCGAAAGTTTATATCGCAAAAAAACGTAAACTTAAAGTAGGAGATAAAATGGCAGGACGTCATGGTAACAAAGGTATTGTTGCTAGAATCGTTCGTCAAGAAGATATGCCATTCCTAGAAGATGGAACTCCAGTTGATATTGTATTAAACCCTCTTGGTGTACCATCTCGTATGAATATTGGTCAGATTTATGAAACAGTTCTTGGTTGGGCTGGACAAAAATTAGACCGTAAGTATGCAACACCAATTTTTGATGGAGCTACCATAGATCAAATCAACGGATTTACAGATGAAGCTGGAATACCAAGATATGGTCATACATATTTATATGATGGAGGAACAGGAGACCGTTTTGATCAACCAGCAACAGTAGGTGTAATCTATATGCTTAAACTGGGACATATGGTTGATGATAAGATGCACGCACGTTCTATTGGACCATATTCACTTATTACACAACAACCTCTAGGTGGTAAAGCACAATTTGGTGGTCAACGTTTTGGTGAAATGGAAGTTTGGGCACTTGAGGCTTATGGAGCTTCGGCAACATTACGTGAAATCTTAACAGTAAAATCTGATGACGTTATTGGTAGAGCTAAAACTTATGAGGCAATCGTAAAAGGTGAACCAATGCCAGAACCTGGACTACCAGAATCTTTCAATGTATTAATGCATGAATTGAAAGGTCTTGGATTAGACATAAGATTAGAAGAATAATCGATTTATCGATTATTCCGTCGCAGGGACAACTCACGAGTTGTCTATACGGCAAAAAAATAATTATAATTTGTTAGAACCATAAAGCAATGGCAAGAAAACAAGATAAGAATACAGTACAGAGATTTAACAAAATCTCAATTGGTTTAGCATCTCCGGAGTCTATTTTGGCTGCATCTCGTGGAGAAGTTTTAAAACCAGAAACTATAAATTATAGAACTCATAAACCAGAACGCGATGGTTTGTTTTGTGAGCGTATTTTTGGTCCTGTAAAGGATTACGAATGTGCTTGTGGAAAATATAAGCGTATTAGATATAAAGGCATTGTTTGCGACAGATGTGGAGTAGAAGTAACGGAGAAGAAAGTACGTCGTGATCGTGTTGGTCATATTAATTTAGTAGTACCAGTTGCTCATATTTGGTATTTCCGCTCATTACCTAACAAAATTGGGTACTTATTAGGATTACCATCTAAGAAATTAGATATGATTATCTATTATGAGCGTTATGTTGTTATTCAACCTGGAAATGCTAAAAATGCTGAAGGTGAAGATCTCCAAAAAATGGATTTCTTAACTGAAGAAGAATACCTAAATATTCTTGAAGTACTTCCGCAAGAGAATCAATATTTAGATGACACAGACCCAGAAAAGTTTATCGCTAAAATGGGAGCTGAATGTTTAATTGAATTATTATCAAGAATAAAACTTGATGAACTTTCATTTGAACTTCGTCATAAAGCCAATACTGAAACATCTAAGCAACGTAAAACAGAAGCTTTAAAACGTTTGCAAGTTGTTGAAGCATTTAGAGAAGCTAACTTGAATCGTGAAAACCATCCTTCATGGATGATTATGAAAGCGGTTCCAGTAATTCCACCAGAATTACGTCCATTAGTACCTCTTGATGGTGGTCGTTTTGCTACGTCAGATTTAAATGATTTATATCGTCGTGTTATTATTCGTAACAACCGTCTTAAAAGACTTGTTGAGATTAAAGCACCTGAGGTGATTTTACGTAATGAAAAGCGCATGTTACAAGAATCTGTAGATTCATTGTTTGATAACACACGTAAATCATCTGCAGTTAAAACTGACTCTAACAGACCATTAAAATCTTTATCAGATTCGCTTAAAGGAAAGCAAGGTCGTTTCCGTCAAAACTTGCTTGGTAAACGTGTTGATTATTCTGCACGTTCGGTAATTGTTGTTGGACCAGAATTAAAATTATTTGAATGTGGATTGCCAAAGAACATGGCAGCAGAATTATACAAGCCTTTTGTAATTAGAAAATTAATAGAAAGAGGAATTGTAAAAACTGTAAAATCTGCAAAGAAGATTATAGATAAAAAAGAACCTGTAGTTTGGGATATTTTAGAGAATGTTTTAAAAGGACATCCAGTGCTTTTAAATCGTGCTCCTACACTTCACAGACTAGGTATTCAAGCTTTCCAGCCAAAATTAATTGAAGGAAAAGCAATTCAGTTACATCCATTAGTATGTACTGCATTTAATGCCGATTTTGATGGTGACCAAATGGCTGTACATTTACCATTAGGACCAGAAGCTATTTTGGAAGCACAACTATTAATGTTAGCGTCTCATAATATCTTAAATCCGGCAAATGGTGCTCCTGTTACTGTACCTTCTCAAGATATGGTACTTGGCCTTTATTATATGACTAAGTTACGTCAATCTACACCTGAACATAAAGTAGTTGGTGAAGGATTAACGTTCTATTCTCCAGAAGAAGTAACAATTGCTTACAATGAGAAAAAAGTGGAGCTTAACGCTTCAATTAAAGTAAGAACTGTTGATTTTAATGACGAAGGAAAACTTGCTCCAAAAATAATTGAAACGACTGTTGGCCGTGTATTATTTAATGAGAAAGTACCTCAAGCTGCTGGATATATTAATGAAGTATTAACAAAAAAATCACTTAGAGATATTATTCATGATATCTTAAAAGTGACTAGTATACCTGAAACAGCTGCTTTTCTTGATGAAATTAAAACTTTAGGATATAAATTCGCTTTCCAAGGTGGATTATCATTCAGTTTAGGTGATATTATTATACCACCAGAGAAACAGTCTATGATTGACGCCGCAAATAAGCAGGTTGATGGTATTATGGGTAACTATAATATGGGACTTATTACAAACAATGAGCGTTATAACCAGGTTATTGATATTTGGACATCTACCAATGCTGAATTGACTGAATTGTCAATGAAACGTATACGTGAAGACCAACAAGGGTTTAACTCAGTGTTTATGATGCTTGACTCTGGAGCTCGTGGATCTAAAGAACAGATTCGTCAGTTAACAGGAATGCGTGGATTAATGGCAAAGCCAAAAAAATCTAACGCAGGTGGAGGAGAAATTATTGAAAATCCAATTCTTTCTAATTTTAAGGAAGGACTTTCAATTTTAGAATACTTTATTTCAACACATGGTGCTCGTAAAGGTCTTGCCGATACTGCACTAAAAACTGCCGATGCAGGTTACTTAACACGTCGTTTGGTTGATGTATCTCAAGATGTGATTGTTAATTCTGAAGATTGTGGTACGTTAAGAGGTATTACGGTTGAGCCATTGAAGAAGAACGAAGAAGTTGTTGAGACTCTTGAAGAAAGAATTGTTGGTAGAACATCATTGCATGATGTATTCAATCCTTTAACCGAAGAGTTAATTGTCTCAGCTGGAGATCATATTTATGAAGATATTGCTAAAAAGATTGAAGAATCTCCAATTGATGCAGTTGAAGTACGTTCAGCCTTAACTTGTGAAGCTAAAAAAGGTATTTGCACTAAGTGTTACGGTCGTAATCTTGCTACAGGTAAAATGGTACAAAGAGGTGAAGCGGTAGGAGTTGTTGCTGCTCAATCAATTGGTGAACCAGGAACTCAGCTTACACTTCGTACATTCCACGTTGGTGGTATTGCAGGTAACATTTCTGAAGAGAATAAGTTAGTAGTAAAATTTGATGGTAAAGCTGAAATTGAGGATTTAAAAACGGTAAAAGGTAAAGATGGTGATGGAAATGAAATTGATATTGTTATTTCTAGAACATCTGAACTTAAGTTAGTTGATGATAAAACAGGAATTACTTTAAGTACAAATAACATTCCTTATGGTTCTACAATTTTTACAAAAAATGGTGCTAAACTTAAAACTGGTGCTGTAGTTTGTCAATGGGATCCATATAATGGTGTAATTATCTCTGAGTTTGCTGGTAAAGTTAGATATGAAAATATTGAACAAGGTATTACTTATCAAGTAGAGATTGATGAACAAACAGGATTCCAAGAGAAAGTAATTTCTGAATCAAGAAATAAAAAGCTTATACCAACATTACATATTGAAGATGGTAAAGGTGGCATTATTCGTTCATACAACTTACCAGTTGGAGCGCATTTAATGATTGATGACGGAGATAAAATTAATATTGGTAAAATCTTAGTTAAGATTCCACGTAAATCTGCAAAAGCAGGTGATATTACAGGAGGTTTACCTCGTGTAACTGAATTATTTGAAGCACGTAACCCTTCTAATCCTGCTGTTGTTAGTGCGATTGATGGAGTTGTGTCATTCGGAAAAATTAAACGTGGTAATCGTGAAATCATTGTAGAATCTAAACTTGGTGATATCAAGAAGTACTTGGTTAAATTATCAAATCAAATTCTTGTTCAAGAAAATGATTTCGTAAAAGCAGGTATGCCTTTATCAGATGGTTCTATTACACCAAATGATATCTTGAATATTAAAGGACCTTCAGCTGTACAGCAGTATTTAGTAAATGAAGTTCAAGAAGTATATCGATTACAAGGTGTGAAAATTAATGATAAGCACTTTGAGGTTGTTGTAAGACAAATGATGCGTAAAGTTAGAATTCAAGATTCTGGAGATACAATTTTCTTAGAGGATCAATTAGTTCATAAATCTGATTTTATTGAAGAAAATGATGAAATTTTCGGAAAGAAAATAGTTGAAGATGCTGGTGATTCAGAGAATTTAAAAGCTGGTCAAATGGTAACTTCAAGAGAATTAAGAGATGAAAATTCTATTTTACGTCGTGAAGACAAGAATTTAGCAGTTGCAAGAGATGCAAATCCAGCAACAGCAACTCCTATTCTTCAAGGTATAACAAGAGCCTCTCTTCAGACAAAATCATTTATCTCTGCGGCATCGTTCCAAGAAACTACGAAAGTTTTAAACGAAGCAGCTGTAGCAGGTAAAGTTGATTTCCTTGAAGGATTAAAAGAGAATGTTATTGTTGGACATAAAATTCCTGCAGGAACAGGCTTAAGACGTTATGAGAATATCATCGTTGGTTCCAAAGAAGAGTTTGATGAAATGATGCAAGCTAAACAAGAAATGAACTATAATTAGAATCGTCATTCCTGCGAAGGCAGGAATCTATAAAATAAAGCCTTCAAGCATTAATTTGTATGAGGGCTTTTTTATTAAAAACATTAATTAATAAGACTTCCATTATATTGGAAGCGAAAACAAGTTTAAGATGGCAGAAGAGAAAAATAAAAAAAAGGGTCAAATAAATATAGAGCTTGATGAAAAAGTAGCTGAAGGCATCTATTCAAACTTAGCAATAATTAATCATTCGGTTTCTGAGTTTGTGTTAGACTTTGTGAGCATCATGCCTGGAACTCCAAAAAGTAAGGTAAAATCTAGAATTATATTAACACCACAACATGCTAAGCGTTTAGTAAAAGCTTTGGGTGATAATGTGCAACGTTTTGAAAAAGCACATGGTGAAATTAAGGATTACGAAAAAACTCCAATACCATTAAATTTTGGGCCAACTGGTCAAGCATAGATGGTTTAGAAATAATTTTCTAGTACTTATTTTTATTTGAGGTTTTCGAAATATTTAAAACGAGAAAACTCCAATACCTTTAAACTTTGGACCAACAGGACAAGCATAAAAAAAATCCCTTGTAAATTTTTACAAAGGGATTTTTATTTAGTGAACATTACAAACCTCCATCTGGAGGATTATCTTTTTGTACACGCTCATATTTATATTCACGCCCTCCAATGTCATTATAGGCTGAAGCTATAATTAAGTATTTTCCACTAAAATGATAACTGTCAAGATATTCAGCAGGTTCAATAGTTCCATCGCAATCATAATCCCTGCTTAATCTATCATCGTCAGCTTCAATCTCAAAAATACACATATTGGTTTCATTACAACACGAAGGGAAGATGAAGTTCTTATAAAAATAAGTCATATTTTCATTAAAGGTAATTTCATGACCATTTTCTAGGGTTTCCCAATCTGGAGTTGCTGAGCCAGTAGTATCATCTCCAACTCTATACTCAATAGCTTTCCATGTACCAAAAATAGAAGTTTCTGTAAAACCGTCATCATCTGAAGAACAATTCAAAAAACAAATTGAAGCGATTAAACTAAGTAATAGTGATTTTTTCATAAATTAAATTTAGGGTTATATTAATAATGAACTTCTCCAGGATCTGTTGGACAAGTTGAACAATTTGATGGTGACGTTACTATATTAAACCATTTTCCTTTCCAATCACTACAACCACATTCATTTTCTGCTTGCGTTTTAATATAAACAGAAGTTAAAGTTGTTAACGGATTTACATGAATATAGGACTCAAAAAGATCATTTTGGATAATTTGGTGGGAAGGGACAACCCATTTCCATTCAAAACGCTGGTTAGGATTATTTAAGGTTATGAGTCCATTGTAACGTGCAGTGATATTAGTCCATCTGTTTGTGTAAATGGGTTGGCTTTTAAAACTCTCAAGCTCTATACTTGAAGCAGAAGGGACTGGTAAATGGGTTAAGTTTTTTGAAACATAATAATCTATACCACCAATAGTAAGTTTTGCTGTAATAATAATAGTGTCAGAAGTGTTATTAGGTAAATTAACTGTAATATCAGTAGTGTTACTACTAATTATATTTAGGTTTGAAGTGGTACTCCAATAAGGAATAAGGCCACTTGGTAAGTTTTGCAGACTGAATGTTTTATTTTGGTTTAAACAAATAGCATCAGTACCATCTATAGCGATATCAGTAATAGTACATGAATTGGAAACCATATTTTGAAGTTCTGAATTATAACGCAATGCTTGTCTCATCCTGAATCCTTGCCCATTTGAAAAACCATCTATACACGTGGAAAGCCCATAAGACATAATATTACTAGTATCTGGGTTATAACCTCCTCCTCCAATGTAATTGCAATTACTATCTTCGTTGTCTGGATAATCTAACTTAGGGTCTGCAGGTGTATCACAAACTAAATCACCAGCAACAGAACAGTTTGAACCACTAATTGCTTCTATTCCAAACTTTGTTTCATGTGTATGATAAAGATTTAGACAATGACCAACTTCATGGGCAGAAGGTGTCTCAAAAATTCTATGGCGAACAATAGCTAATCTGTTTTTTCCTAATTTTGCAACTCCAGCTGGTAATGCCAAACCAGCAAGGTTTTCTAATTTTCTTACTACATAGTAGTTTATGGCATTTGGGTCATTGTCAGTAGCTAGCAAATTATTAAATTCATCACTTCCATCAATATCCAAAAAACTAGTTTTGTTAATTGTGTTTACACCAACTTTATTTAGGTAGATGCCTTGAGGATTGAAATATTCATTAAGCTTACTAATAATATTATCTGTGTTGGTTGATTCTCCTCCAATGTATCCATTTGAACCATTATCATTTCTAACTAAGTGAATTTTTACATTTACACAAAAAGTGGAGCCTGTATCTGCATTCCTTGTTGTGGGATTATCAGGATAAATTTCTGGAGATGTAGGTGTAGTTGTACCACATTCTTGGCTAAAAGTGTGATAAAAACTCATAAGAGTTATTAATAGGCATAATTTAATTTTGTTAATAGGCATAATTTAATTTTGTTCATTTTAAGATGTTTTATTTAAGGATTAATTTTCTTAAACATTATTTAAAATGAAAAATATGTGTATATTTAATCAAGTTAAATGTAATGTTTAACTAAGTTTAGACAACTGGAGAAGTTTCTACTTTGTAGAGGCTTTCTTTTTTAAAATAATTGATTTACATAGACAGATACTTTTAAATTGGTACTGTGTTCTTAAGGGATAAGATTAATCTTATTTTAAAATTAAAGCTAATTTTTATAAAGAAAAAAGAAAAAAGAATATAATTTTTATAAGCATTCTAAAACTATTGTGTACAATGAAAACTACGGAAAAACCGTAACATAGGTTTTACCCTACTTTTCTCTTAATAACATTCAAAGAATACTGTAAAGCACCAGAAGGACATCTATTTATTTGTTCAATAATCCGTTTGGTTTCTGTGCCATCTAAATGAATCCATGGAATCACAGAAGTTCTAAATACTTCAGATAATTCTTTAGCGCATTTTTCAGCGTGAATACACTTGCAAGGTTCAAAGGTCACAGTAATGTCATCATTACTGAAAATGTTGTCTTGAGTTTCCATAAGTAGTTCATGTTTGGGGTTATGAATCTATTTTAAATGTAAAAAACCTAAGTGCTAAAGATTTAAAACATCGTTGAAATGTACAAAAATTACGATGAAAAACAAATAAATGTTGCATTATCTGATATAATACATGTAAATAATGTCATAACTAATTGATTATTAGGAGTATTCTGAAGTTAAATGGAATTTAATGCTAGGGTATTTTTGTTGTGTCATTTGCAATGAAAACATAGAGTCTGCTAAAAACACAAGTTGTTCTTGCTTGTCTTTTGCTAAAAAGCGTTGTTTTACACGTAAGAATTCCTTAAACTCTTCATTGTTTTTATCTTCAGGTTCAACCCAACAAGCTTTATGAACATTTAAGTTTTCATAGGTGCATTTTGCACCATATTCGTGTTCAAGTCTGTATTGTATTACTTCATATTGGAGAGCTCCAACCGTTCCTATTACTTTTCTGCCATTTAATTCAAGTGTAAACAATTGAGCAACACCTTCATCCATAAGTTGGTCAATACCTTTAAAAAGTTGTTTTGCCTTTAATGGATCTGCATTATTAATATACCTGAAATGTTCTGGAGAGAAACTTGGAATGCCTTTGTAATTAATATTTTCTCCTTCAGTTAGTGTGTCTCCAATTTTAAAATTCCCAGTATCATGTAAGCCGACAATATCACCAGGATAGGAGATATCAACAATTTGCTTTTTCTCAGCAAAAAAAGCATTTGGGCTTGAGAATTTCAATTTTTTATTATGCCTAACGTGTAAGTATGGTTTGTTACGTTCAAAAGTTCCAGAAACTATTTTAATAAATGCTAACCGATCTCTATGATTAGGATCCATATTGGCATGAATTTTAAATACAAATCCTGTGAATTTTTCCTCCTCAGGTTTTACTAAACGTTCTTCACTTTGCTTTGGTCTTGGCTTTGGTGCTATTTCAACAAAGCAATCTAACAATTCGCGAACACCAAAGTTATTTAAAGCTGATCCAAAAAATACTGGTTGCAAATCACCATTCAGGTAGTCGGTTTTGTCAAATTTCGGATAAATACCTTCAATTAACTCTATTTCTTCTCTTAACAGTTCTGCTGCTTTTTCTCCAATTAATTTAGTAAGTTCTTCAGAACCTAAATCAGAAACCTCAATAGTTTCCTCAATGTTTTTTCTGCTATCTCCACTAAAAAGGTTAATGTTCTTTTCCCAAAGGTTGTATATACCCTTAAAATCGTAGCCCATTCCAATAGGGAAACTAAGAGGTGTTACTTTTAAGCCTAATTTTTGTTCTACTTCGTCCAACAAATCAAACGCATCTTTACCTTCACGATCTAGTTTATTAATAAACACAATCATTGGGATGTTACGCATTCTACATACTTCTACAAGTTTTTCTGTTTGCTCCTCAACACCTTTTGCAACATCAATAACAACAATAACACTATCAACAGCAGTAAGTGTTCTAAAAGTATCCTCAGCAAAATCCTTGTGTCCTGGTGTATCTAGGATATTAATTTTTATACCATCATATTCAAAAGCTAAAACTGATGTTGCAACAGAAATACCACGTTGGCGTTCAATTTCCATAAAGTCACTAGTTGCTCCTTTTTTAATTTTATTGCTTTTTACAGCTCCAGCTTCTTGTATGGCACCACCAAAAAGTAATAACTTTTCAGTTAATGTGGTTTTTCCAGCATCAGGATGCGAAATAATACCAAAAGTTCGTCTACGTTCTATTTCTTTTAAAAAGCTCATAATTTCTTGTGCCAATTGGGATGCAAATATAGGATTATTAGCTATAATAAATATAATTGATGAAGCTCGTTTTTAAATCTATCTTTTGCTGCGTTTTTTATAAATTATCTCAGTATTTTTACATTATGAATGAAGAAAAAGTTATTCTGGTAAATGAAAAGGATGAGCAAATAGGCTTGATGTCAAAAATGGAAGCCCACGAAAAAGCGGTTTTGCATCGTGCTTTTTCAGTGTTTATTTTTAATGATAAGAATGAACTAATGCTACAACAAAGAGCACTTAGCAAATATCACTCTTCAGGATTATGGACAAATACCTGCTGTAGCCATCAGCGTGATGGAGAAACTAATATTGAAGCCGGAAAACGTCGCTTACAAGAAGAAATGGGATTTGTTACAGATTTGAAAGAAACAACGTCATTTATCTATAAAGCACCTTTTGATAATGGCTTGACAGAACATGAGTTTGATCACATTATGATTGGTTATTACAATGATGAACCTAACATCAATGTTGATGAAGTTGAATCATGGACATGGAAAAATATTGAGGATGTAAAAGTTGATGTTACATTGCATCCAGATAATTATACTGCTTGGTTTAAAATTATTTTTGATAAATTTTACGAACATATAAATTTAGTTAGTGATGAAGGTAACAGTTAGTAGAAAAGCACATTTTAATGCTGCTCATCGTCTATACAGAAAAGACTGGAGTCATGAGAAAAATGATGAGATTTTCGGTAAATGTAACAATCCAAATTTTCATGGTCATAACTATGAATTAATTGTTAGTGTTACTGGCGAGATTAATCAAGAAACTGGCTATGTGATTGATATGAAAGTTTTGAAAGATATCATTAAATCTGAAGTTGAAGATACCTTTGATCATAAAAATTTGAATGTTGAAGTACCTGAGTTTGAAATCTTAA
>Ga0316205_10000505_pt1 | contig 70906 bp, 77 predicted proteins | sample 3monthpyrite_MG_FD_204941 | JGI IMG/M metagenome (GOLD analysis project Ga0316205, IMG submission 204941) | Microbial mat bacterial communities from mineral coupon in-situ incubated in ocean water Damariscotta River, Maine, United States -... | ecosystem: Environmental > Aquatic > Marine >...
GCAAGATCCTGATGGTGATCTCGGATGGCGCGCCGGTCGATGATTCCACGCTGTCGGTGAACCCCTCGAACTATCTGGAAAAGCACCTGCGCGACGTGATCGCCATGGTGGAAAAACGCCGCGCGGTAGAGCTGCTGGCCATCGGGATCGGCCATGACGTGACCCGCTATTACGACCGCGCCGTGACCATCACCGATGCCGAACAACTGGCGGGCGCGATGACCGAGCAACTGGCCTCGCTCTTTGACACCGATCCGCGCGCGCGGGCGCGCGTGATGGGGATCAAGCGGGCCTCATGACCGACAGTTCCGACACCGCGTTTCAAAGCTTTTCCGACGCCACATCCCCCGATCAGGGCCCGCCGCGCCTGGCCGCGCTGCGCGCAGGGTTGGCTGAGGCCGGGCTGGCGGGGTTCCTGGTGCCGCGCGCCGATGCGCATCAGGGCGAATACGTGGCCCCGCGTGACGAACGGCTGGCCTGGCTGACGGGGTTCACCGGCTCGGCCGGGTTTTGCGCGGTGCTGAGCGACCGGGCCGGCGTCTTTGTCGATGGCCGCTACCGGGTGCAGGTGAAACAGCAGGTGGCGGATCTGTTCACGCCGGTCAACTGGCCCGAAACCAAACTGCAGGATTGGCTGCTGGAGGCCCTGCCGAAAGGCGGTGTCGTGGGCTTCGATCCCTGGCTGCATACATCGGCCGAGATCGACCGGTTGGAAACGGCACTGACGCCTGCGCAGATCACGCTCAGGCCGGTTGCCAATATGGTTGATGCGATCTGGGCAGATCAACCGGCCCGCCCCATGGCCCCGGCCTATGCCTATCCTGCCGAAATCGCAGGGAAGAAATCCGGTGAGAAACGCGCCGAGATTGCCCGCATCCTGCAAGAGGCCGGGCAATCTGCGGCGGTTCTGACCCTGCCCGACAGCATCGCGTGGCTTTTGAACATTCGCGGCGGGGATCTGCCGCATCTGCCGGTGACGCAAGCTTTTGCCATCCTGCATGCCGATGCCCGCGTCAGCCTGTTCAGCGAGCCTTCGAAATTCGAAAGCCTCGGGCCGGATCCGAATATCGACCTGCACCCTTGGGAAGCCTTTGAACCCGCGCTGGAGGCCCTGACCGGCCCCATCCGCGTTGACCCGGCCACCGCGCCGCATCGGGTGCGGCTGGTGCTGGAGGCGGCGGACGTTGCCATCGCAAAGAGCGACGATCCCTGCATCCTGCCCAAGGCCTGTAAAACGCCGGCGGAAATTGCCGCCACCCGCGCCGCCCATATCCGCGATGGCGCGGCCATGGCCCGGTTCCTGCACTGGTTCGACGAGACCGCGCCCAAGGGCGGCCTGACCGAGATCGACTGCGCCCGCAAATTGGAAGGATTCCGTGCCGAAACCGGCGCGCTGCGCGACATCTCCTTCGACACGATCTCAGCCGCGGGCCCGCATGCCGCCCTGCCCCATTACCGCGTCGGCACGGCCTCGAACGCGGCCCTCCTGCCCGGTCAGGTCTATCTGGTCGATAGCGGCGGGCAATATCTGGACGGCACCACCGATATCACCCGGACGCTGGCGGTGGGCGCGGTGAGCGACGAGATCAAATTGGCCTTTACGCAAGTGTTGCAGGGCGTCATCGCCATTCACCGCTTGCGCTTTCCCGAGGGGCTGGCCGGCAGGCATCTTGATGCTTTCGCGCGCGCGCCGCTCTGGGCGGCGGGGCGCGATTTCGACCATGGCACCGGCCATGGCGTCGGCCTGTTCCTCAGCGTCCATGAAGGCCCGCAGCGGTTGAGCCGGGTCTCGGATGTGGCGCTGCAGCCGGGCATGATCCTGTCGAACGAGCCGGGCTATTACCGCGAGGGCGCATTCGGCATCCGCATCGAAAACCTGATCGTGGTGCGCGAGGCCCCGGCCCTGCCCGGCGGCGACGCGCGGCCCATGCTGGAGTTTGAAAACCTGACCTGGGCCCCGATCGACAGGGCGCTGATCGCTCTTGCGGCACTTGATCGGATTGAACGCGACTGGATTGACGCCTATCACGCAGAAGTCGCCGCAAGAATCGGCCCCGAGCTGCCGGAAGATACGGCAAACTGGCTCAGACGCGCGACAGCACCGCTGTGACATCTGGCCGTCCTGACGCGGGCGCAGCCGCGCCATCACATCATACCGTACGAGATCGAGGGAGTAGGAAACATGAGCAGGCACATCACCATTCGCAAGGCCGCCGGGACCTGGGTCGTGCGCGCGGGCGGCGCGGTGCTGGGGGAAACCAGCGACGCGCTGGAGATGAGCGAGGGCGATTACCCGTCCGTCTATTATTTCCCGCGCGCCGATGTCGGCATGGCATTCCTCGATACCAGCGACACGACCTCGCATTGCCCGCACAAAGGCGATGCACGCTATTTCTCGATCGTCACGAAAAGCGAAGTATTGAAAGATGCGGCCTGGAGCTATGAGGCACCGCTGCCCGATGTGACGCAGATCGCCGGGCATCTGGCCTTCTACACAAATGACAAGGTTGCCGTCGAAAAACTGTAGACCGTGACACGCGGGCCGCGATCAATGGCCTGACGCATGTGGCGTTGGATCGAAATCAGCGATCCGCGATACCCACCCGTGCGGCTGTGCCATCCCGCTCAACTATGTTCTTCGGCGGCCGTCGCAGCCAGCGCCTGATTATAGGCCTTGAGCGCGTCGACCTGATAAAGCGCGCCTTCCAATGCGGGGGGGGCGTCGCCGGGCACCAGGGTCACGACAGGTATGAAATCCAGCCCCGTGCGCTCAAAAATCGGCATGGCGCGTTCCAGCGTTGCGGCCTTGTCCAGATACAGCCCCTGTTCGATCAAGGTCAGCAGCGCCTCCTGCGGGGCGGCGTTTTCGGCCGCCATCGGGCGCATGACATTGCCGACGCGGAACATCGACAGCAGATAGGCCTGCGGGCCGGCCGCCAGGTGGATATTGCGCCGCTCCAGCTGTGTCAGGAAAAACGACCGATGCACCATGCGGCTGGCCAACGCGGTCGAGAGCGAGACCGAGACCATCACCGCCAACCCGGTCTGCCAGTCGCCCGTCAGTTCGAACACAATCAGCGTGGTCGATATTGGCGCGCCAAGCACGGCGGCGGCCACCGCCCCCATGCCTGCCAGCGCATACAGCGTCTCAGAGCCCGAGACATCCGGGAAAATGCCCGTCGCGATCATGCCAAAGGCCAGCCCGGTGAGCGCCCCCACCATCAGCGAGGGTGAAAACACGCCGCCCCCCATGCGCCCCGCGAATGTGATGGCGACGGCAATGACCTTGAGGATCACGAAGATGATCGCCTCATGCAGCAGCAACCGCCCCGTCAACGCGGCCGATGTTGTTTCATACCCAACCCCGATGATATGGGGGTAGAAAATCGCGATGGCCCCCAGAAAAACACCGGCAACGGCCGGGCGCAGCCAGCGCGGAATGCGGGTCAGGCGCTGGATAAGGTTGCCGATATCCTCGGCCCAGAAACTCGCGCGCATGAACACCGCGGCGATTACACCGGCAACCAGACCCAGGATCAGGAACGCCGGCAGCTCAACATAAAATTGCAGCGCCCCGTCGGTGCCGAGGCTGAATTCGGTCACATCGCCAAACTCCATCCGGTTGATCACCGTGCCGGCCACCGAGGCGATGACGATGGGCGCAAAGGCATGCACGGCGAAATGGCGCAACACCACCTCAAGCGCAAAAAGCGCGCCTGCAATCGGCGCGTTGAACGAGGCCGAAACAGCCGCGGCCACAGCGCAGCCCAACAAATCGCGGCCAGTGATGCCATCGGCGCGAATCTTGTCGGACACATAGGTGGAAATAACGGCGGCCAGATGCACCACCGGTCCCTCGCGCCCGGTCGACCCGCCCGAGCTGAGCGTGATGAGAGAGGCCAGCGCCGACGCGATCCCCTCGCGCTTTTCCACCCGGCCATCGGCCAGCGCCGCGCCCTCGATAACATCCGACACGCTGCGCACGCGGCCATCGGGCGTAAACCAATGCAGAACCAGACCGACAACCAGCCCGCCGATCACCGGCAACATCCAGATCCAGTACCAGGGCAGCATCTGGGCAAAGCTATGCAGCAGCCTGGTGTCTTCGACGCCGTAAAGGCTGCTTTGCAGCCAGTTGATGCCCCACCGGAAAAAGAGCGCCGCAAACCCCGCGGCAATGCCCACCAACAGCGCGATGAACCAGAAGATGACCTGCCCCGGGGCCTTGTCACGCAGCACATGCCAGCCGTGCCGCGCCCCGGTGAGGGCGTCGCCCATCAGATCAGCCAGAACAGAACGGCCTTTGGCGGACATGACCTTATGCGCTCCTCGTTGCGCGGATTCTGGCGGAGCGTTCTTGCCCCCCTTGATCTGCTCTACCCTTTTTCGGCCTTCATGAACATCGCCCGGCGCGAAAAACACTGTCTTTGGGATGCTTTACCGGGCATTGCCGTGCCTTAGGGCGTGTCCCATCGGATCGGATTCAGCTTTCTGCCTGAACGCCGTCAATGGCACAAACGCTGCCTCAGTCAGAAAGCCGGCGGCGTGACGACCGCAAGATGCGACAGGCTCTAGATGCGCCACTCCGACCCGCGGGCCGACCCGCTATGACATCTGCAACAGCGCCCGGGCCGCGTCCCGGGCGGCCCCGGTCACCGTATCGCCCGACAACATGCGGGCCACCTCGTCGATGCGCGCGGGCGCATCCAGCGCCGCGACCCGGCTCAGCGTCACATCGCCCCGCACCTCTTTTTCGACCCGCCAATGATGCGCGCCAAGGGCCGCGACCTGCGGCGAATGGGTCACGACCAGGACCTGCCCCGCTTCGGCCAACGCCAACAGACGCCGCCCAACCGCATCGGCGGTGGCCCCGCCGACACCGCGGTCAATCTCATCGAAAATCATCGTCAGCCCACTGGCCCGTTCGCTAAGGCAGACCTTCATCGCCAGCAAGAAGCGCGACAATTCCCCGCCCGAGGCGATACGGTTGAGCGGTCCGGCTGGCGCGCCGGGATTGGTCGCGACCGTAAAGGTGACGGCATCGGCCCCGGTCGGTCCCGGCGTATCGGGCGTGATCCGGGTGGTGAAAACAGCCCGCTCCATTTTCAGCGGCGCGAGTTCGGCCATGATGCCGCGATCCAGCCGCGCCGCCGCCTTGGCGCGGGCCGCCGTCAGATCCGCAGCCCCGGCGGCATAGGCCTTTTCCGCGTCGGCCAATGCGGCCCCCAGATCGCCAAGCTGCCCCTCGGATCGGTCCAGCACCGCAAGCCGGGCCCGCAGCTCATCCGCGAACGCCCCCAGCTCATCGGGTGCGACCGCATGTTTGCGCGCCAGTGCCCTCAGCGCAAAGAGACGCTCCTCGGTCTCCTCCAACTCGCTCGGGTTAAAGCTGAGCGTATCGGCAAAGCGGTCAGCTGCCGATTGCGCCTCGCCCAGTTCCACCAGCGCGCGTTCCAGCGCCGCCATGGCCGTATCCAGCCCGCCCTCGGCGCGGTCGCGCAGCCCGTCGAGCCATCTAAGCGCCTCTCCCATCGCGCCTTCGGCCCCCCGCCCGCCCAAGGCCTCGATCGCGCGGGCCAGATCGGCGCGCATCTTTTCGGCACCCTGCATCAGGCGACGGCGGGTATCGAGCGCGGCCTCTTCGCCCGCCTCGGGCGCGAGCGCGTCCAGTTCAGCAACCGCGTGGCGCAGAAAATCCTCCTCGGCGCGCAATTCGGCCTGCTGCGCCTGCGCCGTCTCCAGCACCGCGCTGGCCGCCGATTGCGCCCGCCAGAGGCCCGACACCCGACCGCGCAAAGCGCCCAACTGGCCGAAATCATCCAGCATGGCCCTGTGGCCACGCGGATCCAGCAACCCGCGGTCATCCTGTTGGCCATGCAGTTCCACCAGGGTCTCCGACAATTGGCGCAGCACCTCGCCCGAGGCGCGGCGGTCATTGACCCAGGCCGTCTTGCGGCCATCCGAGGAATTGACGCGGCGCAGGATCAGCTCCTGCCCCCCCGGCAGCCCGGCCTCGGCCAGAACGGCATGCGCACCATGGCCCTCATGCAGATCGAACACCGCCTCGACCTCACCCTGCGCGGCCCCGGCGCGCACCAGATCGGCGCGCCCGCGCCAGCCGAGCACGAAGCCAAGAGAATCAAGCAGGATCGATTTGCCGGCCCCGGTTTCACCGGTCAGCACATTCAGCCCCGGCTGAAACGCAAGCTCCAGCCGGTCGATGATCAGCATGTCGCGAATGTCGAGGCTCTGCAGCATCCCTGTGCCCCCTAATCGACGCCTAGGTCAGAGCCATTCCCCGCGCACGGTCTGCTGCCAGATCTCTCTGAGCCAGCTTTCGCCCGCGGCCTCTGGTGCCAGATCCTGATCGTTCAGAATGCGGAAGGCATCGTCGTAGAAGGGGGAGGCCTGGAAGTTATAGCCCAATATCGCACCGGCGGTCTGCGCCTCATTGGCAAGGCCAAGCGCCAGATACGATTCGACCAGCCGCAACAGCGCCTCAGGTGTCTGGCTGGTGGTCTGGAATTCCTCCACCACCACCCGGAACCGGTTGATCGCCGCGGTGTAGTTCTGACGGCGCAGATAATAGCGCCCGATCTCCATCTCCTTGCCGGCCAGATGATCAAAGGCGAGGTCGAATTTGAGGATCGCAGAGGCGGCATATTCGCTGTCGGGGTAGCGTTCGATCACCAGCCGCAATGCCTGCAATGCCTGGAACGTCAGGCCCTGGTCGCGGCCCACCTGGTCGATCTGGTCATAGTAGCTGAGTGCCAGGAGGTATTGCGCATAGGCCGCATCCTCGGAGGCCGGGTAGAAATCGAGATAGCGCTGCGCCGAGGCACGCGAGTTTTCATAGTCGCGATCCTCCTGATAGGCATAGGTCGCCATGATCAGCGAGCGCTGCGCCCATTCCGAATAGGGATAGAGGCGTTCCACCTCGATAAAAAGAGCCGCCGCATCATCAGGCTGCCCGGCCTCAAGCTCGGCCTCGGCGTTTTCAAAAATGGCTTGCGGGCCAAGCTCTTCGAGCGCCAGTTCGCGGTTACGGTCGCGTGCCGCGGCACAGGCCGACAGCGTCAGGATGAGCGCAAGGGAAAGGCCCTTGGTTCCCACCGATCTCAGCAATCCAAGCCCGCCTGCCATCGCCTGCATCCCCATGCGTCAAAAGCGGCGGGCTTTCACGCCCGCCCTGTCTGCTACCGGTCCTAGCACATTAATTCTGAGGGCAAAACGCCTGAATCGCAGCACGTCACGTTCAGGCAACGGCGGCAAGGTCTTCGGGGTGCAGATCGACACCGGGCAGACGCGCCCGCTGTGCCGCGTTGCATTCGACCGACCGCCAGGCCCCCGGCGTCGCGAAAAGCGCGCGCAGCAATTGGTTGGTCAGCATATGACCGGCGCGCTGGCCTTCATATTCGGCCAAAAGCGGCGCGCCCGCCAGCGCCAGATCCCCAAGCGCGTCCAACATTTTGTGACGTACCGGTTCATCCGTGTGACGCAACCCGCCCGGGCTGGTGACCGCATCGCCATCCACCACCACGGCATTTTCGCCGGGCACACCGCCAAGCGCCAGGCCGCTCGCCTGCATCGCCTCGACATCGGATTGGCGGCAGAAGGTGCGGCTATCACAGAGCTCACGCACGAAATGCCCGTTGGCCAGATCCATCTCGCGCATCTGGTGGCCGATGGCGGCGTCGTCAAAGTCGATGGCAAAGCGCATCTTCAGGCCGGTCGAGGGCCGCAGCGTCGCCACCGCGTCGCCGGCGCGCACCGTCACCGGCTTCAAAACTTCGATCGCATAGATGGGCGCGCCCTGATCCTGCACCCCGCGCGACAGAATACCGCGCACGAACGGGGCAGCCGAGCCATCCATGATCGGCACTTCCGGCCCGTCGACCTGGATCATCGCATTATGGATGCCACAGCCCGCAAGCGCCGCCATCACGTGTTCGACGGTTGAAACTTCGACGCCGGCCTCATTGCGCAACTTGGTGCAGAGCTGGCTCGACGGCACCATGTCATAGCGGGCGGGAATAAGATTTTCGGTACCGGTCACATCGGTGCGGCAAAACCAGATCCCGACGGAGGCCGCAGCAGGCTGGATAGCCATGCGCACAGGACGCCCGGAATGAAGGCCCATGCCGGAAAACTGAACGGCGGATCTGAGTGTAGCCTGCACGGTATACCCTTGCGGTTGTTTCTTGTCCCCGGGCGCAACCCGGCCCCGCAACGGGCCGGTTGTGACCGGTCGCGCGTCTGCCATTGGTCCCCGCAAACGCCGCAATGGATGCCTACCCGCACGGTGGCATAATCACAATTCAACCTTTGTGACGTGCTGCAACAAAGCGGAAAACTGTCGGCAAATTCTTGCCACCATGCCGGGCGCGATGCCGCAAAGCCCCTAAAACAAAAGAAAACGGCCAACCCTCAGGCTGACCGTTTTCGCTGCGATTGTTGCGGATGCTCAGTTGGCCTGACGGCGCAGAAAGGCGGGAATCTCGATGCGCTCCTGCTCAGGGTCAACCGCCGCCTCCTCTGCCGGGGCCGGGGCCGACACCGTGGGTTGACGGCGCGGTTGGGCGGCCTGCGCCTCCTCGGCATGGCCCGTCATCCGGTTGATCAGCGTGTTGATGCCGAAGGATTTGCGGGTGCCATTGTCTTCGGCGACGGGCTGCGGCGCGGCGGGCCGGTGCGGGTTATCCCGCGCAATGGCATCCTTGAGGCGGGCCAGAGTCTCTGGCGAGGGCGATCCGATCTGCGAGCGCGGGGCCACGTAATCGGCCGCCTCCGGCGCGGCCGCGACCTGAGGCTGCGGGGCCGCCTGGAACGCCGTCTCGGCCTGCGGCTGATAGGCCGGGGCCGGGATCGCGTCATCCTCGAACAGGTCCTCGGCCTGCTCATGCGCGGTCTCGTGATCCATCTCGTTGAACAGGCTCGGCTCGGGCGCGGCACTGACGGGGGGCGCCGGTGCCGGGGCGGCCTCGGCCATAGCGGGAGCGGGCGCATCGTTCATCACCCGGCGCACCGGGGCCGGCATGTCCTGGATCAGGTCCGCCGCGTCGATGCCGGTTGCCACGACAGAGACGCGCATGCGGCCCTCCATCCCGGTATCCAGCGTCGAGCCGACGATGATATTGGCCTCGGGGTCCACTTCCTCGCGGATGCGGTTGGCGGCCTCATCCAGTTCAAACAGGGTCAGATCATAGCCGCCGGTGATGTTGATCAGGACGCCATTGGCACCTTTCAGGCTGATCTCATCCAAAAGCGGGTTGGCAATGGCGCGTTCGGCGGCCTGCACGGCGCGGTCTTCACCGTCGCCTTCACCGGTGCCCATCATCGCCTTGCCCATTTCGTTCATCACGGCCCGCACATCGGCGAAATCGAGATTGATCAGGCCGGGGCGCACCATCAGGTCGGTCACGCCCTTGACGCCCTGATAAAGCACGTCATCGGCCAGCGAGAACGCCTCGGTGAAGGTGGTTTTTTCATTGGCCAGGCGGAACAGGTTCTGGTTCGGGATGATGATCAGCGTATCGACCACCTTTTGCAGCGCCTCGATCCCGTCATCGGCCTGACGCATGCGCTTTGCGCCCTCGAACTGGAAGGGCTTGGTCACGACCCCTACGGTCAGCACGCCCAATTCACGCGCGGCCTGTGCGATGATCGGAGCAGCCCCCGTGCCGGTTCCGCCGCCCATGCCAGCGGTGATGAAACACATATGTGCGCCAACCAGGTGATCGACGATGGTCTCAATGCTCTCTTCGGCGGCCGAGGCCCCGACGGCGGGCCGCGCGCCCGCACCGAGCCCCTCGGTCACTTTCGCGCCCATCTGGATCCGGGAATGCGATTTCGACTGCTGCAGCGCCTGCGCGTCGGTATTGGCGACCACGAACTCGCAGCCATCCAGTTCCTGGTCGATCATGTTGTTGACCGCGTTGCCACCGGCACCACCGACACCGAAAACTGTGATACGGGGCTTCAGGTCCGGCTGGTCAGCCATCGTAAGGTTCAGTGTCATGGATTTGTCCGCCTGTAGTGTTTCGATCTGGTTCCGATCTTGGCGTCGGATAGCCGGTTTCTGCCATTTATTGGACGCGATGCTAGCGCGTTAGCCCGCGCGCGTCACGCGAAAATTGGCGAAAAACCTCGAAATATGGGGCGAAAATATGGTAAAGCGGCGGGATTTTGCTGATCCCCCCTGCATATAGCGTAACGCAGCTTGCCCCGCACCATGGATGCGAGGCCGCAGACCATGTGCCGCCTGCCCTACCAGTTATCGCGGAACCACCGGACCGCGCGTTTCAGCGACCGCGCCGGATAGCGGTCGGCGGGCACCTCGAAATCCCACCATTCGTCCTGCGGATAGGCCGCAAAGAGCGCCAATCCGACACTGGCCGAAAAGGCCGGGCCGCAGGCCGATTGCGGCAGGCCTTGCACCCTCAGCGGCCGCCCGAGCCGGACCTGATTGCCCAGAATGCGGCTGGCCAGCGCGTCGAGCCCCGGGATCTGGCTGGCTCCACCGGTCAGAACGATGCGTTGCGAGGGGAGATGATCAAACCCGGCATCCTCCAGAATGGCGCGCACCTCCTCCAGGATTTCCTCGACCCTGGGGCGCATTACCCCGATCAATTCGGCCCGGCTGATCGTGCGGCGGTCATGTTCCCAATCGCCGGTATCGCCGGCCAGTTCGATCCGCTCGCGGTCATCCATGCCGGTGGCCACCAGCCCGCCGAACCGGGTCTTGATGCGTTCGGCATCGACGGCCGGGATCTGCAGGCCCTGGCTGATATCCTGGGTCACGTGATCGCCGCCCATGCGCACCGTATCGGCATAGATCATGTGTTTCTTGATAAAGATCGACACGCCGGTGGTGCCGCCGCCCAGATCGATACAGGCCGCGCCCAGTTCCTGTTCATCCTCGACCAGGCTGGAAATCCCGGCCGCATAGGGTGAAGACGCAATGCCTGCCAGATCCAGGTCGCAGCGCTTGACGCAATGCAGGATGGTCTCGATCGCATGCGCGTCTATGGTCAGCATATGCATATCGGCGCTCAGCCGGTTGCCGACATGGCCACGCGGGTCCTTGAGCCCCGAGCGATGATCGAGCGCAAAATTGACCGGTTGCGCGTGCAGCACCTCGCGCCCTTCGCCGATATCGGGCAGATCGCAGGCCGCCAGCGCGCGCGCCACGTCCGAGTCCGCAACGGTGCCGGTTTGCAGGCTGACCTCGCCCACCAACCCATAGGATCGCGGCCGGGCCCCGGAAAAGCTGACGATGACGTGATCGACCCGCATATTGGCCATCTTCTGCGCCGCCTGCACGGCGGTGCGAATGGCGCATTCGGTTTCCTGCACCAGGTCGATCTCGCCGAATTTCACGCCGCGCGATTTTGTGGTGGCCGCCCCGATGACCCGAAAACTGCTCTGGCCCGCCATCGCCCCGACACCATCCGAAGCGTGCAACTCGTCCGAGGCGTCAAAGCGCAGGACAAGGCAGGATGTCTTGTAGCTGCCGATATCCAAAATGGCGATGACACCGCGGCGCATGGCCTCTTCGCGTTTGGCGCGCATGGCCCGCTGTGACTGATACAGCATACTCATCCCTGTTGGTCTCCCGTGATTTCGGTTTCCCGCATGCGGCGCAATTCGGACAGCGCCGCCGGAGATAATTGCAAAACGGTGCGCGTCGGATCGCGCAGATCGACCCGCAAAATATCGCGGTCCAGCAATTCCTGCGCGTCATTGGCCGCAAGCACCCGGTCCAGCGCCGGTGTCGGGTTCTCGACCGGCAGCAGGATACGGGTGCCATCGGTCAGGACCAGATCCCACCGGCGTTCGCCCATCCGGACCAGCCCGCGCAGGGCATCGCCAAGGGGCATGGCGGTGTCAAACAGCGCCAGCGCCTCGGCTGCCGCGTCGTTGGCACCATCGCCCGCGATAACGGGCAGAAAATCCAGATCCGGGCGCGCCAGAAGAGGGGCGACGCGTTCGCCGGTATCGTCGATCAGCCACAGCCCCTCGCGCGCCTGCCACACCATAGAGGGGCGGCGCTCGGTGACATTGATGGCCAATTCGCCGCCCGAGCGGATGCGCAGATCGGCCCCCGATACGGCGCGGATCTCTTCGACCCTGATCCGCAGATCATCGAGATCAAGGTCAAAGGACGAGATCGGGAAATCCATCGCCAGCGTGGCGCGGATCTCCTCGGCCAGCACCGGCGACGCGCCCGAGATCGACATCAGGTTGACGCGAAATTCGGGGCGATCCTCGATCGAGCGGCGGATCTCGGCGACGCCATCCTGCAGGCGCTGCACATTGGCGGGGTCCGAGATATACCAGCCGCCTGCCGCCACCACGACAAAGGCCGGCAGCCCGATCCGCAGCACCGAGCGGAAAAGCGGCGTCAGCCACAGCCGCTGCACCCGATAGGACCAGCGCGACGGGGCGGGATCGTGGGCGGGGCGGCGGCGGTTCAGCGGTTGCATGAGGCATCCTCCACGATCCAGGCGCACATATCGCCAAAGCTCATGCCGATCTGGCCGGCCTGTTCGGGTGTCAGCGAGGTGGGCGTCATGCCGGGCTGCGTATTGACCTCCAGCACGATCAGCCCGTCCAGACCACGCGCCTCGTCCCACCGGAAATCGGTGCGGCTGACACCGCGGCAGCCAAGCGCGTCATGGGCGCGGAGCGCCAGGTCCAGGCAGGCCTCGGTAATCTCGGCAGGCAGATCGGCGGGGACCACGTGGCGCGACCCGCCGGGTTTGTATTTGGCGTCGTAATCATACCAGCCATCGGTCAGGATATCGGTCACGGCCAACGCCCGGTCGCCCATCACCGTGGTGGTCAGCTCGCGCCCCGGCGCATAGGTCTCCACCATCACCATATCGGGCATGTCATCCGACAGGCGCGGCGGCGTACCCGCCCCGTCCAGCACCAGATAGACCCCGACCGAGGAGCCTTCGTTATTGGGTTTCACGACATAGGGCGCGGCCAGAACATGGCGCGCCATGACATCGTATTTCGCCGCGATCACGCTTTCGACCACGGGGATGCCTGCCGCGCGAAAGGCCGCTTTGCACCGCTGCTTGTCCATCGCCAGCGCCGAGGCCAGCACGCCCGAATGCGTATAGGGGATGCGCAGCCATTCCAGCAGGCCCTGCACACAGCCATCCTCGCCCCACCGCCCATGCAGCGCGTTGAAAACAACATCCGGCTCAAGATCGATCAGACGGGCACAGAGATCGGGGCCCGCATCGAGCTCGATCACGTCATATCCTTCGTCCCGCAGCGCGGTCGCGCATTCGCGCCCCGATGACAGGGAAACCTCGCGTTCCGCAGAAGGTCCGCCCATCAATACCGCAACTTTGGGGGGTGTTCTGCCCGAACCTACCGCCACCATCGCCTCATTTGGCCCCGGGCTTTGCGCCCTTGTCGGCCTGTTATCTTCACCGGTTAATCCGGCTTGCTATCCCGGCCCGGTTCCCCGACCCGCATGATTTCCCATACTAGCTCTATTCCGCTCTTCAAGAAAACCCTTTTTCGGACCTCCTCGCCAAGCATTTCGAGGTCATCCGCCGTGGCACCGCCCGCATTGAGCAGGAAATTGCTGTGTTTCTCCGACATCTGGGCACCGCCCCGCCGGGCCCCGCGCATGCCGGCCGCGTCGATCAGCTTCCAGGCCTTCAGATCGTGAGTGTCATCGGCCCGGCCCGTGCTGCTGAAGCCTGCCGGGTTGCGAAAGGTCGAACCGGCGCTGCGATCTTTGGTCGGTTGGGTGGCGTCGCGTTTGGCAAGCTGCTCGGCCATGCGCGCCTCCAACGTGGCAGGGTCGCCCGGATCGGCGCGGAAACTGACCGAGGTGATCACCGCGCCCTCTGGCAGATCGGTCTGGCGATACTGGAACGCGATGTCACCCGGGCCAAGGGTGACGCGGGTGCCATCGCGCAGCACCGCCTCAGCGTTCAGGAAATGATCCGCGACATAGCTGCCGTAACAGCCCGCATTCATCACCAGCGCACCGCCGATGCTGCCAGGGATGGTGCGCAGAAAGGTCAGATCCAAGCCCGCCGCCGCCGCCTTGCGCGCGACATGGGCATCAAGGGCTGCCGCCCCGGCCGTGACGGTGCCCGCGCCGGTCTCTATGCTGTTGAAGCCGCGTCCAAGCCGGATCACCACCGCGCGGATGCCGCCATCGCGCACAATGAGGTTGGACCCCACCCCCATCGGAAACACCGGCACTGTCGGGTCGAGCGCGGCCAGAAACGCCGCCAGATCATCGGCATCGGCGGGTTGAAACAACACATCCGCAGGCCCCCCGACGCGCAGCCAGGTCAGATCGGCCAGCGCGCGGTTCTCGGTCAGGGTGCCACGCACGGGCGGCAGCTTGCGATCAGCCATCGCGCTGCCCCAATACCCGGATGTTGCGGCGTTTGCGCAGCCCGATCCAGCCAAAAAGACCCGCGCCGACAAGCGCCGGGCCCATGAAAATGACAGAGATATAGGTGTAGAGCACCCGGCTCCATTCATCCTGCGCCAGCCCCAATGCGCCTCCGAGCGGCGCGATCAGCAGCACCAGCACGCCGGCCCCCAGTGCCGCCCACAAGAGATAGAGGATCGCGCCCGAGGTGAAGCGGCCCAACAGGAACCCGACCCCGGCGCCAAGCGCCAGGCTGGTCAATGCAAAAAGGATAAGGTTCGGGTTCATAGCAGCCGCGCGCGCCTCTCTAGCCTTGCAGGAACCGCCGGCGCAGCCACCGCCCGGCGTAAAAGACCGGCCAACGCAGCACCGACACCCCCGCCGCCAGCAGCGCAAGCCCCCACCACGGGCCCATCTGCCAGGTGACAAGCCCCAAAAGCGGAATGCCCGTCGCAATCAGCACGGTCGCGGCAGGCCAATGAAACCGGCGCGGAGCCAGACCCAACATGCAGGCAATCACCGCCCAGAGGCTTGCCAGGGTCAGCGAGATCGGCATCAGCTTTCCTCTCTTTTTATTCGGCCCAGAAGATATCGGAACAGATAGGCCAGCGGGCGGCGAAACATCGACGCGAACCCCGCCAGCACCAAGAGCACGATCCAAACCCCGTGCTGGATCGCGACAAAGATCAACAAGGGCACCGCCAGCACCAACAGCACCAGCCCCGGCGCGTATTGCAGGCGCATCGGCAAAAAGGCGAGGATCGTGGCAATGATCACCCAGAGCGCTGCAAGGGTCAGTGACAGGGTCATGCGAACTGTCCTCCGGCAAAAGCCGCAAGTGCGCCAAGCGCCGCGACCAGCCCGATCCAGGGCACCGCGACATGAACGCCGAACGGGGCATGAGGTGCCCGCGCCTTCAACCGGATCAACGCCAGGTTGACCAGAACGAACACCGACAAAAGCACCGTTGATGTGACCGAGGCCAGCGCCGCCACCGGCAGGACCAGCGCCCCGCCAATCACCGCCACCCCGATCAGCAGCGTCGCCAGCGCCGGTGTGCCAAACCGCGCATGCGCGCGATGAAACAGCGCCAGCGCAGGGCTGCGCTTGCCCAACCCAAAGAGGACGCGCGCCGCCATGACCAATTGCGCCAGAACCCCGTTCAGGGCCGCCACCACGGCAATCAGCGCCAGAAACCCTGCCGATCCGCCGGTGCGCTGCTGCCAGACCAGCGCCAGCGGGCGGTCCGAGGCTGCCAGATCGGCCAGCGGCACCGCGCGCGCAGCCGCGAAGGAGACCAGAACATAGAGCAAGGTGGTGATGATCAGCGACCCCAGAATGGCCAAGGGAAGCGACCGCGCCGGGCGGCGCACTTCTTCGGCCATGTTGACGATATCCTCGAAGCCGATAAAGGCAAAAAACGCCAGCGTCGCGCCCACCCCGAGACCGGCCAGCGACAGCCCCTGGGGGGCGCTCCAGTCGGTCGTGGGGCTGGCGCTGAACCCGGCCCAGATCACCAGCGCCAGGCCGATCACCTCGATCAGGGTAAAGAGGGCAGCCAGCGCCAGGCTCTCCAGCACGCCGATGATGGCCACAGCCATCAGAGCGGCCCCGAGGCCCAGAATGGCAAGCGCCGTGGGCATCGTGACCACCGATGTCAGATACCCGACCCCGCCGCGCAGCACCGCCGCCGCAGAAACCGTACCCGCGACCACGATCGCAAGCCCCACCAGCACCGCAAGGGCATGCGAGCCAAGCCCCGCCTCGATATAGGCGGCCTCGCCCGCGGCTTCGGGGATCCGCGTCGACAGCTCGGCGTAAGACAACGCCGAGGGGGCCGCGATCAGCCCCGCCAGCAAAAACGACAGGGGGGCCCAGACCCCGGCTGCGGCCGCGACGCCGCCGACCAGCACATAGATCCCCGCCCCCACCATCACCCCGACGCCATAGGCTGTCAGCAGCCCCGGCCCGATGCGGCGTTTGAGGGTGTCGGTCATGGCACGCTATGCCTCCAGCCTTGCGGGCAGGCCTTGCGCCCAGGTGCTGATGGTCCCGGCCCCCAGACACACGACCATATCGCCGGGACGCGCCTGTTCGCGGACCAGACGTTCCAGATCATCCTCATCCAGGATGGCGCGGGCATGGCGATGGCCATGCGCCACCAGCCCGGCGACCAGATCGTCGCGCGATGCGCCCTCGATCGGGTCTTCTCCGGCCGCGAAAACCTCGGCGATGGCCACCACATCGGCCTCGTTGAAACAGGCGCAGAACTCCTCGAACAGGGAATGCAGCCGGGTATAGCGATGCGGCTGATGCACCGCGATCACACGGCCCTCGGTGGCCTGACGCGCGGCCTTCAGCACAGCCGCGATTTCGACCGGGTGATGGCCGTAATCGTCGATGATGGTCACGCCGCCGACCTCGCCCACTTTGGTAAAGCGCCGGTTGACGCCCTTGAAATTGGCCAGAGCCGCGCGGATCTCGGCGTTTTTCATGCCCAGATGGCGCGCCACCGCGATGGCCGACAGCGCGTTCGAGACATTGTGGTCGCCCGGCATCGGCAGGGTGCAGCCCTCGATCACCATATCCTCGGCCCGCAATTCCACATCGAAATGCGCCACGCCGCCCTTGTAATGCAGGTTCACGGCCCGCACGTCGGCCTGCGCGTTGAAGCCATAGGTCACGACCCGGCGATCGGTGATCTTGCCGACCAGGCTCTGAACCTCCGGATGATCGGTGCAGCAGACGGCCAGCCCGTAGAACGGGATGTTGGAGACGAAATCGAGAAACCCCTGCCGCAGAGCATCGAAATCGCCCCAATGTTCCATGTGCTCAGGGTCGATATTGGTGACGATGGCGATGGTGGCGGGCAGGCGGTTGAAGCTGCCATCGCTTTCATCGGCCTCGACCACCATCCATTCGCCCTGCCCCATGCGCGCATTCGAGCCATAGGCGTGGATGATGCCGCCATTGATCACGGTCGGGTCCAGCCCGCCGGCGTCCAGCAGAGTCGCGACCATGGTCGTGGTGGTGGTCTTGCCGTGGGTGCCCGCGACGGCGACGTTGGATTTCAGGCGCATCAGCTCGGCCAGCATCTCGGCCCGGCGCACCACCGGCAGGCCCATGGCGCGCGCGGCGTCGCGTTCGGGATTGCCGGGTCTGATCGCGGTCGAAACCACCACGACCTCGGCCCCGTCAAGATTTTCGGCCCGCTGCCCGATGAAGATCCTGGCCCCGAGCCGCTCCAGCCGCTCGGTGATCTTTGAGGGCTTCAGGTCCGAGCCCTGCACGGTATAGCCGTGGTTGATCAGCACCTCGGCAATGCCCGACATGCCGATGCCGCCAATGCCCACGAAATGAATGGCCCCCAATTGGGTTGGCAGTTTTGTGGCAGCATTCATCGCTCTGGTTCCTTCCTTCAGCGCCGCGGCCCCGATATCTGCCAGGGCGTTCATGCCTTTGCCAGTCTTTCCACCGCCTGCACAAGCCGCATTGTGGCATCGGCAATGCCGACCCCCAATGCCGCCCGCGACATTTGCTGCGCCAACTCGGGCTGGCTGAGCACGGCATATATAGCCTCGGCCAGGGTTTCAGGTGTCAGGTCATCTTCGCTCAGGCGCAGCGCCGCGCCTGCATCAACCAACCCTTGCGCATTGGCGGTCTGCTCGTCGCGGATGGCGGCCGCAAAGGGGATCAGCACCGATGGGCGGCCAATGACCGAGATATCCGCCACCGACGAGGCCCCGGCCCGGGAAATCACCAGTTGCGCCTCGCTCAGGCGGCGGGGAATGTCGCGAAAGAAGGGCTCGACCTCGCAGGCCACTCCGATCTCGTAATAGGCGGCGATGACCCGGTCCTGATCCTCGGGCCGGGCCTGTTGGGCGATGCGCAGATGCCGGCGGATCTCTTCGGGCAGTCGCGCAACGGCGGCAGGGACCATATCCGACAGGATCCGCGCGCCCTGAGAGCCACCGATCACCACGATCGACATCGGCCAATCGCCGGGCGGTGTATAGGGGGCACCTGCCCGGTCCAGAACCGTGCCGCGCACCGGGTTGCCGGTATGCTCATGCGGCGCGGCCCCTTGGGGCAGTTCCGTGGGCCAGGTGCCGCAGGCGATCATCTGAACCCGGGCGGCGAACACCCGGTTCACCCGCCCCAACACGCCGTTTTGCTCATGGATCATGCGTGGTCGGCGGGTGATCCAGGCCGCCGCCAGCGCGGGGATCGTCGGATAGCCGCCAAACCCCACCACAATGGCTGGTTTCTCGCGCATCATACGCCAGGTGGCCGCCAAAACACCGCCCAGGATCTTGAACGGCACCAGCAGTTTGGCCGCCAGGCCGCCGCGCGCGAAACTGGCCGAGGATACCTGCACGATCTCAACGACATGCGGAAAGCCACCGACATAGCGCGCGCCGCGCGCATCGGTCGAAAGCCGCACCCGCCAACCTTTGCGGATCATCGCCTCGGCCAGGGCCTGCGCCGGAAACATATGCCCGCCCGTGCCGCCCGCCGCAATAATCAGAAGAGGACCATCCGCCATTGCCTTACCTGCGCCGTGTCAACAGGATGTCACCGATTTCGCCCTGTGGCCGCGACCGGGTAAAGGCAAGCAACATGCCAACTGCAATGCCGGTCGCAATCAGGCTGGACCCGCCATAGGAAACAAAGGGCAATGTCATGCCCTTGGCGGGCAACAGCCGCACCGCCACGCCCATGTTGATGATCGACTGCAATGCGAATGTCGCGGCCAGCCCGGCCCCCGCGAGCCGCGTGAACGGGTCACGCTCGCGCATCAGGCGAAAGAACCCGCGCAGCGCCACGATGGCAAAAAGCACGATGATCAACAGCACCAGCACCAGCCCGTATTCCTCGGCCGCGACCGCAATAATAAAATCGGTATGGGCATCGGGCAGCGTCCACTTCACCGCCCCCTCGCCCAGGCCCGCGCCGAAAAACCCACCCTCGCGGATCGCGTTGGCGGCATAGGCGAGCTGCGTGTTCGCCTCGACCTCGGTGGCCAGAAACCCGTCGATCCGGCGCGCCACATGCTCGACCGTGGTATAGGCCAAAACGCCGCCCGCGCCGGTAACAAGCCCAACCAGGCCGAGGATCCAGACCGGGGCCCCGGCCACGAAATAGATCACCGCCCAGGAAAACAGCACCAGCGCCGCCTGCCCGTAATCGGGCTGCACCACGAGCAAACCGACCACAGCCAGCATCGTCACCAGGGACAGCGTTTTGCCGGGCGGACCGTTGATTTCCTGGCTGGCGGAAATCATCCAGGCCACGAAGATCACGAAAACGGGCTTTAGAAACTCGGCCGGCTGCAGCGACGCAAAGCCAAGCGAATACCAGCGCTTGGCCCCCTGCCCGTAATCGGTGCCAAAGACCGGCAGCAAGGCCAGCGCCAGAAAGGCACCGAAAAACGCCAGCACGCCGATCCGGCGCACCTGTTGCGGTGTCAACATCGAGGTCAGGATCAGCGCGACAAAGGCCAGCCCGCCGAACACCGCCTGCCGCGAGACGTAGTAAAACGGCGACAACCCGTTGCGCGCCGCCAATGGCGGCGAGGCGGCAAAACCAAGCAACAACCCGATCAGGAACAGTGTAAAGATACAGGCCAGCGTGACCCGATCCACCGTTCGCCACCAGCGCGGCAAAATCGCCTCGCCCGATTGCACAAGCACTGTGCCATGCGCCATTTCTGTCATGCGTACCGCCCGATACTGCCTCTGATCGCCCGGTTTTCTCCGGGTCTACCTGACAGGGTAGCGCGAAATGAGACATGGGGCCAGCAAAATGGCACATCCTCTGGGGGATTGCCTGCGACACGGCGCGGCACCATAGTCTGGCCATGACGCCAACGCCGCCCTTCGACAGCCCCGATGTTGCCGCCGCCTTCGCGCGCTTGCCCCAGCCTGCGCGGCCAGGGCTCATGGCCCTGCGCACCCTGATTTTTGCGGTCGCGGCAGACAACCCCGGCGTGGGCCCGGTGCAGGAGACGCTGAAATGGGGCCAGCCCGCCTATCTGACGCCCGTGAGCCGCGCAGGCTCGACCATCCGTCTCGGCATGCCAAAATCGGGCGGTTACGCGATCTTTGCCCATTGCCAGACCACGATCATCGCAGATTTCCGCGCACTTTTCGGGCCGGATTTCACCTATGACGGCAACCGCGCGGTCATATTCGACGAGGCAGCCCCCCCGGATTTGGACAAGCTGCGCATCCTGATCGCCAGCGCGCTGGCCTACCATCTGAAGTGATGCGGCTGTCGCGATTGGCCCTCGGGGCCGCCGCATGCCGATGCCAAAGCCGGCACGCAGCCTCAGCGCTCTACGATTTTCGCAACCTCGGCCATGAAGTCCTCGCCGCGCTGCTCGAAATTGTCGTATTGGTCAAAGCTTGCCGCCGCCGGCGCCAGCAACACCACATCGCCCGGCGCGGCCTCGGCCGCCGCCAGCGCCACGGCCTGTTCCATCGTGCCGCAAATCGCAACAGGCACATCGCCCAGTTGCAGGGCAAAGGCCTCGGCCTCGCGCCCGATCACGTAAGCTTTCGCCACGCTGCCAAGCGCCCCGCGCAAGCCGTCGAGCCCGCCATCCTTCTGCAATCCGCCGCAGATCCAGCGCAGCCTGGGGAACGCCGCCAGCGCCTTGGCCGCCGCATCGACATTTGTGGCTTTGCTGTCATTCACAAACCGCACGCCATCCTTTTCGCCCACCAGTTGCGAGCGATGCGGCAGACCGGCGAAACTGTGAAACGCCGCCTCGATGACCTTCGGGGCCAGCCCCAGGGCGCGCACCGCCGCATAGGCACAACAGGCGTTCTGGTGGTTATGGGCACCCGGCAACCCGGCCACGCCGCGCAAATCGATCGCGGCCACCTGACGGGTCTTGCGGGTCTCCGAGAGCCATCCCTTGCGGGCAAAGATATTCCATCCCGGCCCGGTCAGTTTTCGGGACACCGACACCCGGATCAGCCGTCCATCGGCTGCGCCTTCACCCATCTGACCGGCCAGATAGGCCCCCTCGGGCTCATCGACGCCAATCACGGCGCGATCCGGGCCACCCTCGGCAAAAAGCCTCCGCTTGGCGGCGAAATAGCCGCCGATCCCGCCGTGGCGATCCAGATGATCGGGCGAAAGATTGGTGAACACCGCCACATCGGGGGTCAGGGCGCGGGCCAGCTCGGTCTGGTAGCTGCTCAGCTCCAGCACGATCACCTCACCGTTTTCGGGCGGATCCAGATCCAGAACCCCTCGCCCGATATTGCCCGCCAACTGACACGGCGTGCCGTTTTCCGTCAGGATATGCGCGATCAGGGCCGAGGTCGTCGATTTCCCGTTCGAGCCGGTCACCGCGATCACGCGCGGCGGGGTGTCGTGCAGCGCCCAGTCCCCCGACCCGAGCGATCGGAAGAAAAGCCCGATATCATTGTCAACCGGCACGCCGGCCTCGTAGGCGGCGGCAATCGCGGCATGCGGGGCGGGGTAAAGATGCGGGATGCCGGGCGAAGTGATCATGAGATCGACCCCGTCATAGGCCCCGGCCCGGGTCAGATCGCGGCAGGCGAAACCTTCGGCCTCGGCTGCCGCGCGCCCCGCCGGTCCGTCATCCCAGGCCACAACCTCGGCCCCGCCCGCGCGCAGGGCCCGCGCCGCCGACAGGCCCGACCGGCCAAGCCCCAACACGGCCACGCATTTGCCCTCTACACCTTGAACCGGGATCATCGCCTACCTGCCCCCTGCAAAACGCCTGCTTGTTTCGCGCCCACGCTATCGCCGCGCCCCGCATCCCGCAATTGCCGCCGGAAATTTTGCCCGATGCGACGCGCGCCGCCGCGAGGAGACCCCGTCAAGGGGGTCGAGGAGCAGCCCCTCACCGCAGTTTGAGCGTCGCCAGACCGATCAGTGCCAGAATCAGCGAAATAATCCAGAACCGGATCACGATCTGCGGCTCGGCCCACCCGCGTTTTTCGAAATGATGATGGATCGGGGCCATCAGGAACACCCGCTTGCCGGTGCTCTTGAAATAAACCACCTGGATGATCACGCTCATCGCCTCGGCCACGAACAGACCGCCAACAATGGCCAGAACGATCTCGTGTTTGGTGGCCACGGCAATGGCCCCAAGCGCGCCGCCAAGCGCCAGCGATCCCGTATCGCCCATGAACACCGCCGCGGGCGGCGCGTTATACCACAAAAACCCAAGCCCGCCGCCGATCAGACCGGCGGTGAATATCAGCAATTCGCCCGTGCCCGGAACATAATGCACATCCAGATACTCGGTGAAATCGATCCGGCCAACGGCATAGGCGATCATGCCCAACGTGCCCGCCGCGATCATCACCGGCATAATCGCCAGCCCGTCCAACCCATCGGTCAGGTTGACCGCATTGGCACTGCCCACGATCACCAGCATGGCAAAGGGCACGTAGAAGATCCCCAGATTCAACAGCAGAGATTTGAAGATCGGAAAGGCCAGTTGCCCCGACAGGTCGGGGGGATGGGCCATCATCGCCATGACACCGGCAAAGGCTGCGATCAGCAAACCGATGCTGAACCGGACGCGCCCAGACACGCCTGCGGTGCTTTGCCGGCTGACTTTGCGGTAGTCGTCCAGAAACCCCAATGCGCCGAAACTGACGGTGACAAACATCACCATCCAGACATATGGATTATCCAGCCGCGCCCAGATCAAGGTCGAAAGCGACAGCGCCGCCAGGATCAAGAGCCCGCCCATCGTCGGCGTGCCGGCCTTGGTCTCCAGATGGCTTTCGGGGCCGTCTTCGCGGATCGGCTGACCGTTTTGATACTTCCGGCGCAGCAGGTTGATCAGGGGCCGGCCAAACACAAAGCCAAAAATCAGCGATGTGAAAAACGCGCCCCCGGCGCGAAAGGTGATATAGCGAAACAGATTGAAAAAATCGCCGCCATCCGACAGGCTGCTGAGCCAATACAACATCTAGTGGGTTTCCTCGCGCGTTTGCCCCGCCGCTTGGCCCAATTTACGCAGCGCGTCAACCGCCCGCGACAAATGCGCGCCCTTTGAGCTCTTGATCAGCACGATATCGCCGTGCCAGAGAAGACCCGGCAGCGCATGCGCCATCGCGTCGGGGGTATCGGTATGAAGCCCGCGTTTGTCGGGCGGCAATACAGCATCGAGATGCGCCATCAAGGGCCCCGAAGTGCAGATCAGATCAAGCGCGTCAATCGCGGGGTGTTGCGCAATTTCGGCATGCAGCGCCGGGCCGGTCGGCCCCAGTTCCAGCATATCGCCCAGAACCGCCACCCGCCTGCCGCGCCCTTTGGGCGTGCTGGCGGCGAGAACCTCCAGGCTGGCCGCAACCGATGTCGGGCTGGCGTTAAACGCATCGTCAATCAGCTCAACCGCCTGATCGTCGGTCACGTTCAAGACAATCCGCTCGCGTTTACCGCGCCCCGAAACGCTCTGCCAACCGGCCAGCGCCATCACCGCGCGCGCGATATCTCCGCCCAACCGGTCAATCACCGCCAGCGTGGTCAGCGCGTTTTGCGCCAGATGCCGCCCCGGCGCGTTCAGCTTGAAGAGCAAGGGCGCGCCATCCAGATCGGCCTGCACCACGGTGACCGCATCGCTGATGGTGACCTGACCCAAACGGGCCTCGGCATCGGCGCTTTCCCCGACCGCAACGATCTCGGCGGCAGCCCCGGCGGCGCGCAACAGGGGCGTGACCTCCAGATCGGCATTGATCACGGCAATGCCGCCCGGTTCCAGCCCCTCGAATATCGCGGCCTTTTCCGCCGCGATTTCCGCCACGCTGCCAAAGGCTTCCAGATGCACGGCGGCCACGGTGGTGATCACGGCCACATGCGGCCGGGCCAGACGCGACAGCGGCGCGATCTCGCCGGGCGCGTTCATGCCGATCTCGATCACCGCGTATTCGGTATCGACCGGCATCCGCGCCAGCGTCAGCGGCACGCCCCAATGGTTGTTATAGCTGGCCTCGGCGGCGTGGGTCCGGCCCAGGGCACCGAGCGCGGTGCGCAGCATGTCCTTGGTCGTGGTCTTGCCGACCGAGCCGGTAACCGCGACAACCTTTGCGCCCGTGCGCGCCCGTGCCGCCGCCGCCAAAGCCTCCAATGCCGGCAAGACCTCCGGCACGATCAGGAGCGGCGCATCCGCGGCCACGCCTTCGGGGATATGGCTGACCATGGCCGCGCCTGCCCCCTTTTCCAGCGCCCGCGCCACAAACTCATGCCCGTCGCGCGCCGCACTCAACGCCACGAAGAGGTCACCGGGCTGAAGCGTGCGCGTGTCGATCGACACGCCGCCCACCTGCCAGTTGCCCCGCGCCTCTCCGCCCGTGGCCTCTGCCGCTTCGGCTGCGCTCCAGAGCGGGGTCATTCCATCCCCTCCAGAGCGGCCACCGCGACGCTGGCCTGTTCGACATCGTCGAACGGATAGATCACATCGCCCACCTGTTGCCCGCTTTCATGGCCCTTGCCCGCGATCAAAAGCGCGTCACCCGCCTGCAGCGCATCGATGCCGCGCAGGATGGCCTCGGCGCGGTCGCCCACTTCCGTGGCATCGGGGCAACCGGCCAGCACCTCGGCCCGGATCGCGGCGGGGTCTTCGCTGCGCGGGTTGTCATCGGTGACGATCAGCACATCAGCATGCTCAGTCGCCGCCTGCCCCATCAGGGGCCGCTTGCCGCGATCGCGGTCGCCGCCCGCGCCGAACACCACGATCAGACGGCCCAGAACATGCGGGCGCAGCGCCTGCAGCGCGGTCTGCAAGCTGTCGGGCGTATGCGAATAATCGACATAGACCGGGGCCCCGTTGGCGCGGCGCGCCGCCAGTTCCATCCGCCCGCGCACGCCCGAAACCTGCGACAGCACCCCGAACACCGCCTCGGGCTCCTCGCCCGCGCCGATAACCAGCCCCGCCGCCGTCAGCACATTCATCGCCTGAAAGCCGCCGATCAGGTCCAGCCGCGCCTGATAGGGCGTGCCCTGCCAGCGAAAGAGGACATCCTGCCCGGTCTCGTCCATCCGCCGTCCGGTGATCTTGAGCCGCGCATCATCGGCATATTGCGCCACGCTCAGCACCTCGATCTCGCGCCGTTCGCAGGCCTCGGCCACCTCGGCCCCGCGCGGATCGTCGAGATTGACTACGGCGGTGGTTTCCTCGGGCAGAAGCTCGGTGAACAGCCGCAGCTTGGCCTCGAAATAGGCCTCCATCGTGTCGTGATAATCCAGGTGATCCTGGGTGAAATTGGTGAATGCGGCCGCAGCCAGATGCACCGCCTCCATCCGGGCCTGATCCAACCCGTGCGAGGACGCCTCCATCGCCACATGGCCGATGCCCGCCGCCGCCATATCGGCCAACAGCGCATGCAGCGTCAGCGGATCGGGCGTGGTGTGGATGCCGGGCGCGGAATAGGCCCCCTCGACGCCGGTGGTGCCGATATTGGCCGCCTCATGGCCAAGGGCTGCCCAGATCTGGCGGGTGAAACTGGCCACCGAGGTCTTGCCATTGGTGCCGGTCACGGCCACGACACAGCCCGGCTGCGCCCCGAACCAGAGCGCGCTGGCATGGGCAAGGGCTGCGCGCGGATCCTCAACGGTGATCAGCGTGGCATCCGAAGCCGCAAGCTCGGCCGCCGCGATCTCGGCCCCCTGCCGGTCGGTCAGGATCGCTGCTGCCTGCATGCGCAATGCAAAGCGGATGAACTCGGCCCCGTGCACACGGACACCGGGCAGGGCTGCAAAGAGATGGCCGGGTTTGACCTTGCGGCTGTCGATCGAGAGGCCCGTGACCGCGCGATCGCCGCCGCGCGCGGCCGTCAGACCCAGTTCGGAAAGTAGTTTCTCAGTCATCCGGCCCCCAAGCCACCCGCGAATACAGCCCCCGAGTCGGGCCTATTGTGAGGCGCTGGATAGCTGATAGGCAAGCTCGGGATCAACGCTTTCCGGGCGCAGGCCCAACAAGGGGGCCGCGCGGCGGATGATCTCGGCGGCCACGGGAACCGCGGTCCAGCCCGCGGTTCGGCGTTCTTCGCCCAGCATGACGATATTGGGTTCGTCCAGCGTCACGATCAGCACATATTGCGGATCATTTGCCGGAAAGACCGAAGCAAAGGTCGACAGGAGCCGGCCCTCGTAATAGCCGCCCTCGGGGTCGGGTTTGTCGGCCGATCCGGTCTTGCCGCCCACCTCGTAGCCTTCGACCTCGCCCAGGGACGCGGTGCCATCGGTCACGACCTGGCGCAACATCGCAGCCGCGAGGGCCGACACTTCTTCGGACACGACCCGTTCGCCCTCTTGCGGCGTATCGCGGCGCAATATCGTCGGCCGGACGCGCGTGCCGCCATTCAAAAGCGACGCATAGGCCGCCGCCAGATGCAGCGGGCTGACCGAAATGCCGTGCCCATATGAGATGGTCGCCCGCGACAGATCGGTCCAGCGCGACGGGTATAGCGGGCGGGCGGCGCGCTGTTCGACCACTTCGATGCCGGTGGTCTCAAACAGGCCCAGAGACCGCAGAAATTCCTGCTGGCGCTCGGTCCCGATCATCTCGGCCAGGCGCACGGTGCCGATATTGGAGGACCGCACGATCACATCCGTGACCGAGTTCTCGGGCCCGTAATTGGAAAAATCCTCGATCGAGAACCCGGCCATGCGCAGCGGCCCCCTGGTGTCGATCATGGTTTCGGGTTCGACCAGATCCAGCTCCAGCGCCTGCGCCGCCGTGAAGATCTTGAAAACCGAGCCCAATTCATAGACGCCTTGAAGCGCCCGGTTGAACAGCGGGCTATCGGCCTGATCGCCGACCAGAAGGGGCCGGGGCCGCGCATTGGGGTCGAAATCGGGCAGGCTGGCCAGCGAAATCACTTCGCCGGTCTCCACATCCATCAACACCGCCGCCGCCCCGATGGCGTTCATCAGGGTCATGCCGCCTGCCAACACCTCCTCGACCGCCGCCTGCACCGTCAGATCAAGCGACAGTTGCAAAGGTTCGCCATTGCGGGCCGGGTCGCGCAGCTCGGTGTCGAACTGCGCCTCGATGCCGGCCACGCCCAGGATTTCCGCCGAATTCACCGCCTGTTCGCCAAACCGGGCACCGCCAAGCACATGCGCGGCCAGTGCGCCATTGGGGTAAAGCCGCATATCGCGCGGGCCAAACAGCAGCCCGGGCTCGCCCAGATCATGCACGCGCTGCTGCTGTTCGGGGCTGATCGAGCCGCGCAGCCAGGCAAAGCTTGAGCCCGAGGTAAAGCGGCGCAACAGCCAATCTTCTTCGAGATCGGGAAAGATCTCGGCCAGCCCTGCGGCTGCCGTGACCGGGTCAATCAGGTCATTGGGCTGCACATAGAGCGAATTGGTCACCAGATTGGTGGCCAGAACCCGCCCCTGCCGATCGACGATATCGGCGCGCGTGCCAAGAACGGAAGCCGCCGAGCGCGCGATATGCGGCTCTTCGGGTTCCGAGCCTGCCAGCGTGGTCATTTTCACGCCCACGGTCAGGAATGCCGCGAAAAAGGCGGTCGCCAGCATCAACAGACGGCTTTCGGCGCGCTGGCGCATCCGGTCGCGCGCCTGTTCATGGCGCCGCGCCAGGTTCTCGCGCTCGATCGCGTCGGGGTTTGCGCCGCTTGCGCGGGCCTCCAGGATGCGGGCCAGCGGGCGCAGAGCGATGCGGCGTGTCATAGCGGCTCCTCGGTTTGCGATGCGCTGAAGAGGATGTTTTCGGCCTGCAACGGCACCGCCTCTGGCGGTTGGGTTTCGGGGCGCCAGACGATTTCATCCATCACCGCGAACTGGGCCGGCGACATTGGCAACAGGCCAAGCCGGTCGAAATTCAGGTCAACCAGTTCCCGCAGCCGATCGGGGCGGTTCAGATAGGCCCATTCGGCGCGCAACACGCTCAGGTTTTCCCCCTCAAGCCCGATTTCGCGCTGCAGCCGTTCGACCTCGCGGATGGATTGCTGGGTCAGAATGTTCTGGTGATAGGCCCAGTAGCCCAGGGCAACAACGACGAAAGCGGACAGAAAAGTCACAAGGCCACGCATGGGTCACAAAATCTCCGTCAGGGGGGGCACGCCCAGAATATCGGTTTGCGGATCACCCGCGGGGGCCCGGGTGCGGCGCGCCACACGCAGCTTGGCCGAGCGCGCGCGCGGATTGGTGGCAATCTCGGCGGCGTCGGGCGCAATCGCGCGGCGTGGCGTCAGGGTAAAGGCGGGCTGGCGTTCCGCGGCCTCGGGCGCATAACGTGATCCGCCGCCCCCAAAGCTGGCCCGATCCTGCAGGAACCGCTTGGCGATCCGGTCCTCCAGCGAATGAAAGGTCACAACCGCCAGCTGCCCGCCCGGTTTCAGGGCACGTTCGGCTGCCTTCAGACCCTGTGCCAATTGCCCGAATTCATCATTCACCGCGATGCGGATGGCCTGAAAGCTGCGGGTCGCGACATGGGCCTGGCCCGGCTTGGCGCGTGGCAGGTTTTTTTCAATGATGGCGGCAAGTTGCGCGGTCGAACCGATGCGGGCCTGGGCCCGTTCCGCGACAATGGATCTGGCGATCCGGCGCGCCGCGCGTTCCTCGCCATAGTGATAGAGAATATCGGCCAGTGCCGACTCGGGCGCGTCATTGACCAGATCCTCTGCCGACGGCCCCGCCTGACCCATCCGCATGTCGAGCGGCCCGTCCCGCATGAAGGAAAACCCGCGCCCGGCCTGGTCAAGCTGCATCGAGGATACGCCCAGATCCAGCACCACCCCGTCAAGCGCCGCATGGCCCGCATCGGCGGCAAGTGTATCGAGCTGCGAAAATGTGCCGGGCACCAGGATCAGCCGCCCGCCATAGCCGCTGGCCCAGGGGGCCGCCATTTCAAAGGCCAACGGGTCGCGGTCAACCCCGATCACGACATCGGCCCCGGCCCCTAGCAATCCGCGCGCATAGCCGCCGGCACCGAATGTGCCATCCAGCCAGACGCCATGCACCGGCGAGACCGCCCTGAGGATCGCGGCCAGAAGGACAGGGATATGTGGCGCGGCAGCCGGGGTATCAGACGCCGGCGCGGGCATCACGCGCCCTCTCCGCCGGACCTGCCTGCCAGGCTGAGCGGATCAAAGAATTCACGCCCGCCGCCAAGCTCGGCCATCAGCTTCTCGATATTTTCCGCGGCCGCCGCACCCTGATCGGCGTTGAGGATATGGAACTTGTCGCCCTTACCCTGAAACAACGCCTCGGGGCCCAGATTGATCTTTTCGCGCGCGGCAGGCGGCAGCACCAGACGGCCGGTATCATCGACCGTGGTTTCATCGCATTTGGAGTAGTAGAGGTCTTCCAGCAGCGTGCGCAGCGCGGTGCCGCGCCCCTCGGCCTGGATCATCGCGTCAATCTCGTCATAGGCATCGCCCGAAAGACATTCGAGAAAATTTTTGGTGGGGTCGCCATAGGCAATGTAGAGACGCGACGCGCCGCCGGGGCCATATTGGCTGTCGGAGTTCTGAAGCACGCGACGAAACTTGACCGGGATCGAAACCCGGCCCTTTCCGTCTACCTTGTTCCGGCTTTCGCCCTGAAACCTGCGCTCCACTGTCCCCGGCCCCTTTATTGCCTTGTTTCGGGTCCCTGAAATGGACAACGGCGGATCGAGCTAGCTGCCACTGCTCAATCCGCCGCCCTCGTCCCATTTCTGGGGTTTCCGGCGGGCGCGCATACCTGGGGGGGATGTCTGCTCTGCCCGCGCGCCGGATCTCTCGTCGTCAGCGTAATGAGTGCCTGTATGAAACCTGCTTTTGTTATCGTTCCGGTCAGTGTTTTTTCTCTGTCCCGGTGCGCCTCACGTGCTGTGCCATTGTTGTGCCATGGAAGAATTTCCCACGCAATCCCTTTTTTTGGGAATTTCTTCCATAGCTTGCCCAAAACACCTCTGAAAACCGGACTCTGGAGGAAATTTGACCGGGTAGAGCGCACAAGTTGTGGTGCGCGGGAATATCCCCACAAGATATGGATGTGATTTTCACGCCACAGGGGGGGGCGATTTTTCTTGTCACCGACGCAAAACCCCCGGTGCTGGCAACACCGGGGGGGGGAATCCGCATCGATCGCGTTGCGTCTCAGGCCAGACCGCCCGCGACCAGGCGCGCGGCAAGGGCAGCATAGGCATCCGACATCGCCCCCTCGCCCGCGGCCACCGGCGTGCCGCTATCGCCCGCGATCCGGGTTTCCAGCGAAATCGGCAGCGCGCCCAGGAACGGCACATCCAGCCGCGCCGCTTCCGTGCGCACGCCGCCTTCGCCAAAGATATGCTCTTCATGCCCGCAATTGGGGCAGACAAACCCGGACATGTTTTCGATCAGGCCCAGGATCGGTGTCTTGAGCGTCTGGAACATGTTGATCGCCTTTTTGGCATCCAGCAACGCCACATCCTGCGGCGTCGAGACGATGATCGCCCCCGTCACCTCGGATTTCTGGCAAAGCGTCATCGCCACATCCCCGGTGCCCGGCGGCAGATCGACGATCAGCACATCCAGATCACCCCATTCGACCTGCGTCATCATCTGCTGCAACGCCCCCATCAGCATCGGACCACGCCAGACCACGGCCTGATCCTCGGGCAGCATCAGGCCAAGCGACATCATGGTGACGCCGTGGTTGTGCAAAGGCAGAATGGTCTTGCCGTCGGGCGAAGCGGGCCGTTTCGACACGCCCATCATGCGCGGCTGCGACGGCCCGTAGATATCGGCATCCAGCAGCCCGACACGCCGCCCGGCCCGCGCCAGGGCCACAGCCAGGTTGGAGGACACAGTAGATTTGCCAACACCACCCTTGCCCGAGCCAACGGCCAGGATGCGGGCCACGCTGTTTGGCTTCATCGAGCCCTGTTGCGGCTTGGCATGGCCGCCGATCTTGAGGTTCGGCGGCGCGCCCTTGGGCGGTGCCGCCTGCGGCGCGGCTTTGGCGGCATGCGCGGTCAATGCAACGGTGGCCCCGCTGACCCCCTCCAGGCCCTTGACCAAAGCCTCGGCCGCATCGCGGATCGGTGCCAGGCGCCCGGCCTCTTCGGGCGAGGCGGCCTCGATCACAAAAGCCACCTTGCCATCGGTCACGCTGAGGGCACGCAGCATATCCCGGCTGACCAGAGTGCCGCCATCGGGCAGGGTCAACCGCGAAAGCGCCGCAAGAATGGTGTCGCGCGTCTGTGTCATGTCGGTCGGTCCTTGTGCCTGTAATCCGCTTACCCGCCAGATAGGACAGTTTCGCCCCCGTTGCACCCCTTTGCCGGCACCATGGGCGATTTGCCCAAAGATCTGGCAGCTGACGTTCACGTTATGCAAATGCTGCATAGCAGAAATGACAACTCAGGGATTGTGCGTACGCAGCATTGACCTATTTTTGATCGCAAGGAACACAAACAGCAGCCCGACGGCACCGCGCTCGGAAATGATAGCGCAACCAGACGTCGCCCTGCCAGAGACGCCAGAAGGACAAGACAATGGCCTACGCAGTTCAGAACAAAGGGACCGCCCTTTCCATCACCGCCCGCCTGGGCGAAATTTTCACGCAGGCATCCGAGGCGTACCGCGCCTGGAGCGTGTATCGCCGCACCTATAACGAGCTGAGCAGCCTGTCGGCGCGCGATCTGAACGATCTGGGCATCAACCGCAGCACGATCCGCAGCATCGCGCTCGAATCGGCCTATGGCCGCGCGCAATAAGCGCCTGAAACAACCTTTCCGCCGGATCTGATCCTCCCAGATGATCCGCCGGACAGCGCGGCGGTGCCACCTCCTCCCGGCACCGCCGCTCAAAGACACCGGGCCCTCCAATGGGTCTCGGCTTTTGCGACCCTCCCTCCTCCCTTGAGGGTCCGCAAAACAGCGCGGGCATCGCCCTTCTTCCTCCTCCCTTGGGGGATGTCCGCGCCCTCATAGCGGGCGGATTGCGGTCAGAGCATCGCGATCGGCTTCAACCCTCGGCGCCAATGTCCGGTCCTCCCCCGGTCAGGCGCACGAGCAAAAGGCGGCGATACCCCCTCCTCCCTTGGGTATCGCCGCTTTTTCATTTTCGATCAGGCGCGTTCATCCTTGGGCGAGGCCATGACGACATGGGTCGATATCGTCGCAAGTTGCGGCAAAGCCCCCAGAATATCGGTGTGAAATGCCTTGTATGAGGCCAGATCGGCGGCCTCGACCCGCAGCAGATATTCGACATTGCCGGTGATATTGTGGCATTCGCGCACCTCGGGCGCGCGCGCCATGGCGCGTTCGAACGCCTCCTGCGCGGATTTCGTGTGTTCTTTCAGCCCGACGCTCAGATAAGCCACAAAGCCCACCCCCAGTTTGACGGGATCCAGAACCGCACGATAGCCCGCGATTACGCCGGCCGCCTCCAGCGCCTGTACTCGCCGCAGGCAGGCCGAGGGCGACAGGGCCACCTGTTCCGCCAGGTCGAGATTGCTGATCCGGCCATCGGAGGCAAGAACACGCAATATTTGCCGGTCTTTTTGATCTATCCTGGTCATATATTGCGTATGCTCGCGCATTCTCTGCATGTTTGCAATTTCATTGCGCCTTAACGACCCTAGTGTTGCGCCATGACACAAGAGCTTCTCCTTGGCCTGATCGGCTTTGCCTTTGCCCTGTCGATCACGCCGGGGCCGAACAATCTGATGCTGATGGCTTCGGGGGCCAATTTCGGCATGCGCCGCACCCTGCCGCATATGTTCGGCATCAGCCTGGGTCATGGGTTCATGGTGTTCCTGATGGGGCTTGGCCTGCTGGAACTTTTTGCGGCCTTCCCGACGGCGCGCACTGTATTGACCGCGTTGACCGCCACCTATCTGCTCTGGCTCGCCTGGAAAATCGCCAATGCCGCCCCGCCGGATGCGACAACCGCCAAAGGCACGCCGCTGACCTTCCTGCAGGCCGCGGCGTTTCAGTGGGTTAACCCAAAGGCCATCTACATGGCCATCGCGGCCCAGACCAATTACGCGGCCCAGGGCAGCGGCTGGATCGGCGCGGGCCTGGTGGCGCTGGTCTTTCTGACGACCAATTTCCCCTCGATCACGGTCTGGGCCTGGCTCGGGGTGCAGATGAAACGCCTGCTTGGCACCGGCGCGCGCCTCAGGGCCTTCAACATCACCATGGCCATCCTGCTGGTGGCCACGCTGATCCCGATATTCCTGGGCGACTGATCTTCTTCTTTGTCAAAAATACTCATGCACAATGCCCGAAAGACGGCGCGCCCTTTCACAAGAAGAGGCAGCTCTCAAAACGGCACGTCATCGGCCTCATCCGCGGCGACCAGAAACCGGCCCACCACATGTTTGAGCCCGGCCTTGTCAAAGGCGATCTCCAGCTTGTCGCCCTCGACCCCTTCAACGCGGCCATAGCCGAATTTCTTGTGAAACACCCGCGCACCGATGGCAAACGCCGCCACCGCCTCGGCATCGATCACGAAATTGCGCGCCTCGCGCGGCTGGCCAATGCCGCGCCCGCCCTGATTGGCCTGCATCCGTTTCCAGCCCGGTGAGTTGTAGACATCGGCCCGCGAGGCTTTTTCGTGCATCCCCGAGCCGCCAAAGCCCCCCTGCGCCACGCCGCCCTGATGACCATAAAGCCCCGGCGGCGTCAGCACCTCGACATGCGCCTCGGGCAGCTCATCGATAAAGCGCGACGGCAGTTGATTCTGCCACTGCCCATAGACACGGCGATTGCCGGCGAAGGATATGGTACAGACACGCTCGGCCCGCGTGATGCCGACATAGGCGAGCCGGCGCTCTTCCTCCAAGCCCTTCAGCCCCTCCTCATCCATCGACCGCTGGCTGGGGAAAAGACCATCCTCCCAGCCCGGCAGGAACACGGCCGGAAATTCCAGCCCCTTGGCCGCATGCAGGGTCATCAGCGTCACTTTCGGCTCATCGGCATCGGCCTCATTATCCATGATCAGACTGACATGCTCCAGAAATCCTTGCAGATTCTCGAAGCCTTCCAGTGCCTTGACCAGTTCCTTGAGGTTTTCCAGCCGCCCCGGTGCCTCGGGCGTCTTGTCGTTTTGCCACATCTCGGTGTAGCCGCTTTCATCCAGGATGATCTCGGCCAGCTCGACATGCGAGATCCCGCTCGCGGGCGCATCTTCTTCCAGCAAATCAGGCACCGGGCTCGCGGGCCGCATCGGCCCCTGCATCTGCGCGCGCCAGCGATCCAGCCCGTCCAGAAGCCGGGCCAGTTCCACAGCCCCCTTGCCGGTCAGCCCCGAGGCGGCCAATAAAACCCGCGCGCCTTCCATCAGGGAGACACCATTGGCCCGCGCCGCATCCCGGATTTTCTGCTGCGCCTTGTCGCCAAGCCCGCGTTTGGGCGTGTTGACGATGCGTTCAAAGGCCAGATCGTCCTCGGGGCTGATCACGAGGCGAAAATAGGCCATGGCATCGCGGATCTCCATCCGCTCGTAAAACCGGGGCCCGCCGATCACACGATAGGGCAGGCCGATGGTCAGGAACCGATCCTCAAAGGCGCGCATCTGGTGGCTGGCGCGCACCAGAATGGCCATGCCATCGGCATCGATCGGGGCCATGCCACGGGTGCCGCCCTGCATCGCCTCGATCTCATCGCCGACCCACCGGGCCTCCTCATCGCCATCCCAATGGCCGATAAGGCGCAGCTTTTCGCCGCCTTCGGCCTCGGTCCAGAGGGTCTTGCCGAGCCGCCCCTCATTGCCCGCGATCACGCCCGCGGCGGCGGCCAGGATATGCTCGGTCGAGCGGTAATTCTGTTCCAGCCGGATCACCTTGGCACCCGGAAAATCCTTGTCGAAGCGCAGGATATTGCCCACCTCGGCCCCGCGCCAGCCATAGATCGACTGATCGTCATCGCCGACGCAGCAGATATTCTGATGGCCCTGCGCCAGGAGCCGCAGCCACAGATATTGCGCCACGTTGGTATCCTGATATTCGTCGACCAGGATGTAGCGAAACCAGGTCTGGTATTGGGTCAGGATGTCGGGATGGGCCTGAAAGATGGTCACGACATGCAACAAGAGGTCGCCGAAATCGGTGGCGTTCAGCTCCCGCAACCGGCGTTGATAGGCGGCGTAGAGGTCGACGCCCTTGTCGTTGAAAGCCCCCGATTCGGCGGCGGGCACGTTTTCCGGCGTCCAGGCGCGGTTTTTCCATTTGTCGATGACATGGGCCAGCGCCCGCGCGGGCCAGCGTTTTTCGTCGATGCCCTCGGCGATGATCAATTGCTTCAGCAGGCGCACCTGATCATCGGTATCGAGAATCGTGAAGTTCGATTTCAGCCCGGCCAGTTCGGCATGGCGGCGCAACAGCTTGACGCAGATGGCGTGAAACGTGCCAAGCCAGGGCATGCCCTCGACCGTCTGCCCCAGAAGCGTGCCCACCCGGTTGCGCATCTCGCGCGCGGCCTTGTTGGTGAAGGTGACGGCCAGGATCTCGTTCGGGCGCGCGGTGCCGGTGGACAGCAGATGCGCAATACGCGCGGTCAGGGCGCGGGTCTTGCCGGTGCCGGCACCCGCCAGCATCAGGACCGGGCCATCGAGCGTTTCGACCGCTTCGCGCTGCGGATCGTTCAACCCGTCGAGATAGGGCTGCGGTCGCGCGGCCATGGCGCGGGCCGACAGCGAGGCCGAGGAAAAGGCGGTTTCATCGTCGAATATATCCATGCGCACGACAGTAGCGCAGGCCGATGCTGAATTAAAGCCTTGTTCCCATTCTGTTCCGCCCCCTTTTTACCCTGACACGGGCCGCCACGGCGCAGGCATCCGGCGGATGCCTTGACACCGATGGCCGACAGATGGGTCTGGACAGGCGCGGCCCGGCGCGGTTGGGTGCCGGGTATGGATTTGCACAGCCGCTACCCCGGTCTTTCCGACCTGAAATCCCGCGCCCGGCGGCGCATCCCGCATTTTGTCTGGGAGTTCTTAGACAGCGGCACCGGGACCGAGGCCACGCTCAGGCGCAACCGCATCAAGCTGGACGAGGTGTTGTTTCATCCCGCGATGCTGGAGGGCGAGGGGGAAGTCGATCTGAGCTGTTCCCTGTTGGGGCGCGACCATCCGGTACCGTTCGGCATTTCGCCGGTCGGCATGTCGGGGCTGATCTGGCCGGGGGCCGAGCGTTTGTTGGCGGCCCATGCGGCTACGGCGGGCATTCCTTATGGCCTCTCGACGGTTGCCACCGAGACCCCCGAAACCATTGGCCCTTATGCGCAAGACCAAGGCTGGTTCCAGCTTTATCCGCCGCGCGATCCGGGCATTCGCAGCGATATGCTGGCGCGCGCGCGCGATGCCGGGTTCGGGACGCTTGTGCTGACCGTCGATGTGCCGGTGGCCTCGCGCCGGGAACGTCAGACACGCGGCGGATTGGTGCAGCCGCCACGCCTGACCCCGCGCCTGATGGTGCAGGTGGCCCGATGCCCGGCCTGGGCCTTTGCCACGATGCGCAAAGGCCTGCCCCGGATGCGGATGCTCGACAACTATACCGAGACGTCGGGGCCGCTGCCCTCAACGGCGCATGTCGGGTATCTGTTGCGCAGCGTGCCCGACTGGACCTATCTGGAGGAACTGCGTCGCGACTGGGCCGGCAGGCTCGTCGTCAAGGGCGTGATGGATGCGCGCTATCTGCCCCGTCTGGAGGCGGCGGGGGTCGACGCGATCTGGGTCTCGAACCATGCCGGGCGGCAGTTTGATGCCTCCCTGTCGGCAATCGAGGTGCTGCCCGCGATCCGGGCCGCGACCGGCCTGCCGGTGATATTCGACAGCGGCGTCGAGGGCGGGCTCGACATCATGCGGGCGCTGGCCCTGGGGGCCGATTTCGTGATGATGGCGCGGGCCTGGCATTATGCGCTCGGCGCGCTCGGGGCCGCGGGGCCGGCGCATCTGCACGATATGCTGGTGGCCGACATGGCCTCCTGCATGGGCCAGATCGGGGCACGCAGCCTGGCCGATCTGCCGGGGCGGTTGGTTCAAAACAGGACAGATTGACCCGATTTGGTCATAAATGGTTACCAATATGGCGCAAGACATGCTACGCGCCCCCCAAACGCGGGCCTGCCTGTTTGGTCGAGGAACCGGCCCGTTATGTCGGTTCCTGCAAACGGGGCCTGCAACGGATCGCTAATGTGCCGGCGAGGCGCGGTTGCCTCAGGTGGGGGATTTCACCTATGTTACCGCTAACGCCGCAGATGCAATATTCTTGCCGCCGCTCTATTGGCAGCGCAGCAATTATTACCTAACCTCCGGGCCAACCGGGGAGCAGAGGGGAAAAGTTCATGGCCGAATTTCAGAAAATCCTGATTGCCAATCGCGGCGAGATTGCCATTCGCGTGATGCGCGCGGCCAATGAAATGGGAAAGCGCACCGTCGCGATCTATGCCGAGGAGGACAAGCTGAGCCTGCACCGGTTCAAGGCCGACGAGGCCTATAAGATCGGTGAGGATCTGGGGCCGGTGGCGGCCTATCTCAGCATCGAGGAAATCATTCGCGTGGCCAAGGAAAGCGGCGCGGATGCGATCCATCCAGGCTATGGCCTGCTGTCGGAAAACCCTGATTTCGTCGATGCCTGCGTGGCCAACGGCATCACCTTTATCGGCCCCAAGGCAAAGACGATGCGCCAGCTTGGCGACAAGGCCAGCGCCCGGCGCGTGGCGGTCGAGGCGGGCGTGCCGGTGATCCCGGCCACCGAGGTTCTGGGCGACGATATGGCGGCGATCCGGACCGAGGCCGAAGCGGTGGGCTATCCCCTGATGCTGAAAGCCTCCTGGGGCGGCGGCGGGCGCGGCATGCGGCCAATCCTTGGCCCCGATGAGCTTGAGGAAAAGGTCCGCGAGGGCCGGCGCGAGGCCGAGGCCGCCTTTGGCAATGGCGAGGGCTATCTGGAAAAGATGATCACCCGCGCGCGCCATGTCGAGGTGCAGATCCTGGGCGACAGCCACGGCCAGATCTATCACCTCTATGAACGCGATTGCTCGGTTCAGCGGCGCAACCAGAAAGTCGTGGAACGCGCGCCTGCGCCCTATCTCAGCCAGAGCCAGCGCGAAGAGATCTGCCGCCTGGGCAAGAAGATCTGCGAGCATGTGAATTACGAATGCGCCGGCACCGTCGAGTTCCTGATGGATATGGAGACGGGCAAATTCTACTTCATCGAGGTCAACCCGCGCGTGCAGGTGGAACACACCGTCACCGAGGAGGTGACCGGCATCGACATCGTGCGCGCCCAGATCCTGATCGCCGAGGGCAAGAGCCTGGTCGAAGCCACCGGAGTAGCCAGCCAATATGACGTGAAACTGGACGGCCACGCGGTGCAATGTCGGATCACCACCGAGGATCCGGCCAATAATTTCATCCCCGATTACGGCCGCATCACCGCCTACCGCGCGGCCACCGGCATGGGCATCCGGCTGGATGGCGGCACCGCCTATTCCGGCGCTGTCATCACGCGCTATTATGACAGCCTGCTGGAAAAGGTCACCGCCTGGGCCCCGACGCCCGAGGCCGCGATTGCACGTATCGACCGGGCGCTGCGCGAGTTCCGCATCCGGGGCGTCAGCACCAACATCGCCTTTGTCGAGAACCTGCTGAAGCACCCGACCTTCCTCAATTACCAATACACGACGAAATTCATCGACGAGACGCCCGAGCTCTTCGAGTTCCGCGCCAAACGCGACCGGGCAACGCGGATCCTGACCTATATCGCCGACATCACGCTGAACGGGCACCCCGAGACCGAAGGCCGCGCCGCGCCAAAGCCGGATCTGAAACCGGCCCGCCCGCCGCGGGTACCATTGGGCGAGACCCCGCGCCCCGGCACCCGCAACCTGCTGGAGGAAAAGGGGCCGCAGGCGGTGGCCGACTGGATGGCGGCGCAAAAGCAGCTTTTGATCACCGACACCACCATGCGCGACGGGCATCAGAGCCTCTTGGCCACCCGGATGCGGTCGATCGACATGATCCGGGCCGCGCCAGCCTATGCCGCCAATCTGCCCGGCCTCTTCAGCGTCGAATGCTGGGGCGGGGCCACTTTTGACGTGGCCTATCGGTTCCTGCAGGAATGCCCGTGGCAGCGGCTGCGCGACATCCGGGCCGCGCTGCCCAATGTGATGACGCAGATGCTGCTGCGTGCCTCGAACGGCGTGGGATACACCAATTACCCCGACAATGTGGTCGAATCCTTCGTGGCCCAGGCCGCCGAAACCGGCGTTGATGTGTTTCGCGTCTTTGACAGCCTCAATTGGGTTGAAAACATGCGCGTGGCGATGGATGCGGTGCAGGCTTCGGGCAAGATCTGCGAGGGCACGATCTGCTACACCGGCGATATCCTGAACCCCGACCGCGCGAAGTATGACCTGAATTACTATGTCGCGATGGGCCAGGACCTGAAGGCCGCCGGCGCGCATGTTCTGGGGCTGAAAGACATGGCGGGGCTCTTGAAACCCGCCGCCGCGCGCGTGTTGATCAAGGCGCTGAAGGAAGAGGTCGGCCTGCCCATTCATTTCCACACCCATGACACGGCGGGCATCGCCTGCGCCACGATCCTCGCCGCCTCCGAGGCCGGGGTCGATGCCGTCGATTGCGCGATGGACAGCTTTAGCGGAAATACCAGCCAGGCGACGCTCGGCTCGGTTGTCGAGGCGTTGAAACATACCGATCGCGATACCGGGCTGGATATCCGCGCCATCCGCCAGATCAGCGATTATTTCGAGGCCGTGCGCGGGCAGTATGCGGCGTTTGAGAGCGGCTTGCAGGCCCCGGCCTCAGAGGTCTACCTGCATGAAATGCCGGGCGGTCAGTTCACCAATCTCAAGGCGCAGGCGCGATCCCTGGGGCTTGAGGAGCGCTGGCACGAGGTGGCGCAGATGTATGCGGACGTGAACGCCATGTTCGGCGATATCGTCAAGGTCACGCCCTCGTCGAAAGTGGTGGGCGACATGGCGCTGATGATGGTGGCGCAGGGCTTGAGCCGCGCCGATGTGGAAGATCCCGAAACCGATGTGGCCTTTCCCGACAGTGTCATCGACATGATGCGCGGCAATCTGGGTCAGCCGCCGGGCGGCTTTCCCGACGTGATCCTGAAAAAGGCGCTGAAGGAGGAGAAACCCAATACCGAACGCCCCGGCAAACACCTGCCCGCCGTCGATCTGGAGGCCACGCGGGCCGAGGTTGAGGCCATCGTCGGCGATGCCGTCGATAACGAGGATCTGAACGGATACCTGATGTATCCCAAGGTCTATACCGATTACATGACGCGCCACGCCGAATATGGCCCCGTGCGCACCCTGCCCACCAAGACCTTCTTTTACGGCATGGAACCGGGCGAAGAGATCGAGGCCGAGATCGACCCCGGCAAGACGCTGGTGATCCAGTTGCAGGCCGTGGGCGAAACCAACGAGGATGGCGAGGCCAAGGTGTTCTTTGAGCTGAACGGCCAGCCCCGCGTCATCCGTGTGCCCAACCGCAAGATCAAGAGCGCCACCGCCAAGCGCCCCAAGGCCGAGCTGGGCAATGCCAACCATATCGGTGCGCCGATGCCGGGCGTTGTGGCCACGGTCGCGGTGAAGGCCGGGCAAGCCATCAAGACCGGCGATCTGCTGCTGACCATCGAGGCGATGAAGATGGAGACCGGCATCCACGCCGATCGCGACGCGGTGGTGGCGGCCATCCATGTCAGCCCCGGCGGCCAGATCGATGCCAAGGATCTGCTGGTGGAGCTGGAATAACCACCTGAACCGGGGCGGCATTGGGGGGGCGGGGCAATACGGCGCGGGGACGTGTCATCCCGGCATTGACCGGCACCACGATTCGGGGCTTGGTATCGTTTGATTCCGGTGCCAGAGGCGAGGCCTTTCCCCATGTCCAAGATCCTCGTCATGACCGACCTGCATCTGACCGTTCCGCCCGAGACCATCATCGGCCTCGATCCCGGCGCGCGGCTGGCCCAGGGTCTGGCCCATGCCGCCCGCCATCACGCGGATGCCGATCGCCTGATCCTGATGGGCGATCTGACGCATCATGGGCAGGCGGCGCAATATGACCGGCTGGCGGCGCTCTTGACCGATCTGCCCTGGCCCGTGACGCTGATGATCGGCAATCATGACCGGCGGGATGTGTTCCGCACGGCTTTTCCCGAGGCCCCCACCGATGCCGATGGCCATGTCCAGAACATCATCGACCTGCCTGATATCCGGCTGATCTGCCTCGATACCGTCGATGAACATGCCGAGATCGCGCATTCCGGCCGCCTCTGCCCGGCCCGGATGGGGTGGTTGCAGGCGGCGCTCGATACCGCGCCCGACCATGGCGCGATTGTCTTCATGCATCACCCGCCGGTGGACACCGGGTTTACCGGCATGGATGAGATCGGGCTGTCGAACCAGGCCGAGATCCGCGCCGCGATGCACGACCACCCCGCATTGCGCCATGTGTTCGCGGGCCATGTCCACCGCACCATCAGCGCCTCGATGGGGCGGGTGCCGGTGGCGATCTTCAAAGGCACCTGCCACCAGATGCCGATGTGCCTGGGGCAACCCGATCACAGCCTGTCGGTCGATGAGCCGGCGGCCTATGGTATCATCATCGCCGGTCCCCGCGATATCGTTGTGCATAGCGAGGATTTCACCCTGCCGCCGCAATCCGTGCAAAGCTTCTGACCGAAAGGCGATAGCCCCATGATCACCGCCCTTTATGCCGGGCTTGTCGCCCTGCTTTACCTGGCGCTCAGCTATAATGTGGTCCTTGCCCGGCGCAGCCGGAAGGTCTCGGTCGGGGATGGCGATGACAAGCTGGTCCGCAAACGCATGCGCACCCAGGCCAATTGCGCCGAATACGGGCCTCTTGGCATCGTGTTGCTGGCGCTGGCCGAGATGCAGGGGATGTCGTTCTGGCTGGTGCATCTCTTTGGCGCGACGCTGCTGGCGGGGCGGATCGCCCATGCCTATGGGTTTGGCTCCACGCCGCAGGTGGTGCCGTTTCGCAAGCTCGGCATGTATCTGACCTTCGCCATGATCGCCGCCACGGCGGTTGCCAATATCGGCTACGCCCTGTTCTGATCCCAAGGGGCGGGGGAACGGCGATTTGCGTGAGAGCCCGGTGCCCGGCTCAGGCCAGGGTGCCGGCCTCGAACGGGGCCAGCGCGCGGGCAAAGGCGGAATGGATGGGCGTGGCCACCCCGTGCTCGTCCCCAAGCCGCGCCACATCGCCCGAGAGCCAGGTGTTTTCAATCGGCTTGCCGCGCAGGAGATCATCGAGCATCGAGGCATGGGTGTGATCGGGCAGCCGGTTTTGCAGGAGGTTCCAGGCGGCCTCAGCCAGACCTTCGGGCAGATCCGGCATCACCGCGCGGCCCACGGCCTCGGTCTCGGCCATGGCGTCGTGAAATAGAGTAACGGTGTCAGGGCAGGACCTGAGCGGGCCGATATCCAGCCGGGTCAGCGCGGTGATCGAGGCGAAACTGGCCTGCATCACGAACTTGGCCCAGAGATCATGCCGGATATTGGCGGGCTGTTGTGCAACGCATCCGGCGGCCTCCAGCGCCGCCGCAAACGCATCGCAGCGGGCCGATTGGCCGCCGCCCCATTCGCCGAAGCTGAGCATGTCGAACGGGGCGGTGTGCTGGATGACGCCGGGGCTGGCGATGTCACCCGGAAACCGCGCCACCCCCGGCACGACATGCGCCGCACCGATGATGGCGGCCAGACGCTCGGGCGCGGAAACCCCGTTCTGGCAGGTGATGACCATGGTCTCGGGCCGCAATGCCCGGGCGACCGACCGCGCCGCGCCTTCGACATCGTAGTTTTTCACCATGAAGAGGATAATATCGGCCGGGCTGGTCTCGGAAATATCGCCGACCGCGTGAATATCGGGCAGATAGAGATCGCCTTTCGGGCTGTGCAGGATCAGCCCGTTTTCCCGCAACGCCGCCAGATGCGGCCCCCGCGCGACCAGCGCGACCTTGTGCCCGGCCGCCGCCAGACGGGCCCCGAAATAGCCACCAATGGCCCCTGCCCCCATCACCACGATCTGCAATGCCCGTCCCCCATCTTCGCCGCGCCAAAAGCCAGAGCCCGCAGTTTCCCGCGCATCCACGCGGAAATCCAGAAAAACCGGTGCCCGTGCAAATTTCCCCTTGCGGCCCCCCGCGCCCCTGACTAAATACCGCGCCAAGGATGCGGGCGTAGCTCAGGGGTAGAGCATAACCTTGCCAAGGTTAGGGTCGTGAGTTCGAATCTCATCGCCCGCTCCAAATTAAACGGTCTTGCCAGAGACCGAAAAAAGAAGTCGCCCCGGGGGCGGCTTTTTTTGTTGTGGCCGGTCTGCCAGACCCAAGCGCCTTGGGGCGCTCATATGCAATGGCACCTTTTCCCCTGCCCGCCCGGCCCCTATAAGGCAAGCGAGCCAATTGAGCGGAGCCCTCCATGCGCAGCGCCACCATGACACGCAAGACCGCCGAGACCGATATCAGCGTCGAGATCACGCTGGATGGAACCGGACGCTATGACAACCAGACCGGGGTCGGGTTTTTCGATCACATGCTGGATCAGCTGTCGCGCCATTCACTGATCGACATGGTGGTGCGCTGCGCCGGCGATCTGCATATCGACGATCACCACACGGTCGAGGATGTCGGCATTGCCCTGGGCCAGGCATTGAGCGCGGCCCTTGGCGACAAGCGCGGCATCCGGCGTTATGGCGAATGCCACCTGCCGATGGATGATGCCCAGATCCGCGCCGCGCTGGACCTGTCGGGGCGGCCCTATCTGGTATGGAATGTGGCGCTGCCAACGCCCAAGATCGGCGGTTTCGACACCGAGCTGGTGCGCGAATTCTTTCAGGCCTTCAGCACGCATGGCGGCATCACGCTGCATGTCGATCAGGTGCATGGAATCAATAGCCACCATATCGCAGAGGCCGCGTTCAAGGCCGTGGCGCGCGCGCTGCGCATGGCGGTCGAGGCCGATCCGCGCAAGGGCGACGCGATTCCGTCGACCAAGGGAAGCCTCTAGGCCATGACCACGGTTCTGGTCGATTACGACAGCGGCAATCTGCACTCGGCGGAAAAGGCGTTTCAGCGCATGGCCGCCGAGGGGGGGCACGGGCCTGTGGTGGTCAGTTCCGACCCCGATAGGGTGGCGCGCGCCGACCGGATCGTTCTGCCGGGCGATGGTGCTTTTCCCGCTTGCCGGCGGGGATTGCAGGCGATACCCGGGCTGGAAGAGGCCATTGTCGAGGCCGTCGAGATCCGCGCAGTTCCGTTTCTGGGCATCTGTGTCGGCATGCAGATGCTGACCAGTTGGGGGCGGGAATATGAGGATGTGGAAGGGTTCGGCTGGGTGCCGGGCGAGGTCGTGAAGATCGCGCCGACCGATGCATCTCTGAAAGTGCCGCATATGGGTTGGAACGACCTGGTGATCGACAGGGACCATGCGGTTCTGGAAGGTGTTGTGACCGGAGAGCATGCCTATTTCGTGCATTCCTATGCCATGCAGGTTGCCGATCCGGCCGATCTGCTGGCGCATGCCGATTACGGTGGCCCCATCACCGCGATAGTGGCGCGCGACACTGTGGTGGGCATGCAGTTTCACCCGGAAAAGAGCCAGCGCGCGGGATTGCGGTTGATTTCGAATTTTCTGGGCTGGCGACCCTGAGACGGCTCTTGGCATTTCTGAGACATGGCGCAGCGTTGAGCGCACCCGATCTTACCGAAAATGGTGTTGCGAAGTGGTTTCGACGCGGTTTCACCGCGCCGACCGATGCGAGGGGCGCCGCCCCTCGCGCTCCCCGAGGTATTTTCGCCAAGATGAAGCGGGGCCGTTATTGCCGGGTCCAGATGCCGCCTTGCCGGCAGATACCCAGAACACAGCCGGAAACCGTCAGGGTGTCGCCCGACAGCATCAGGCGCGAATTATAGGTGCGATCGCGATCGGGTGAGTAGAGCCGACCACGATATTCACCGCCGCCCCGGGGCTGCGTATCCCAGATTATCAGACGCCCGATATTGGGCGATTGCATCTCCGCACCACTGGAATCGAAGGCGGTTGTCAACGTGCCACAAAGGGCGTCGTCGCAGGGCACCACCTCGATCAGCCCGCTATTGCCATTGTCATCGGCTGCCGTGCGCCACGTGCCCTCCAGCGGATCGGCAAGCGCGAGCCCCGCCGAAGCGATGACCGTCAGCACGGCCAAAATCCATCTCTTCATACCATATCCTCCCTGAATTCTGCGGCAATGCTGCACGCCCGCAGCCCAATCTGGCAAGAGTGACGTAGGGTTGCCTTGGCAAGAGCGGCGGGTTTCGGCAAAAGGGCGCGAACATGCGATCCGCGAAAGGCCCTGCCCCATGATCCTCTATCCCGCGATTGACCTGAAAGACGGCCAGGCCGTGCGCCTATTGCGCGGTGACATGAAAAAATCCACCGTCTTTTCCGACAGCCCCGCCGCTCAGGCGCGCGCGTTCCAAGACGCCGGATGCAGCTGGCTGCACCTGGTTGATCTGAACGGGGCCTTTGCCGGCACGCCCGTGAATGGCGCAGCGGTGGAGGCAATTCTGGCCGCCACAACGGTGCCAGCGCAATTGGGCGGCGGTATCCGGGATATGGCAACGATTGCCCATTGGGTCGAGCGCGGCATCGCCCGGGTGATTCTGGGCACGGTCGCGGTGGAGGAGCCCGATCTGGTGCGCCGGGCAGCCCGTGAATTTCCCGGCCGGGTCGCGGTCGGCCTCGATGCCCGCGAGGGCCGCGTCGCCACCCGCGGTTGGGCCGAGGAAACCGATATCATGGTCACCGATCTGGCGCGCAGCTTTGAGGATGCCGGTGTGGCCGCGATCATCTATACCGACATCAATCGCGACGGAGCCATGCAGGGGCCCAATGTTGAGGCGACGGCAGATCTTGCCCGGGCCGTCGATATCCCCGTGATTGCGTCGGGCGGGGTTTCGTCGCTGACCGATCTGGAGGCGCTGCGCGATACCGGTGTGATTGCCGGGGCGATCTCGGGGCGGGCGCTTTATGATGGGGCGCTCGATCTGGGCACTGCTCTGCGGGCGCTGGCCTGATCCTGACGCGCCAAGGGTAAGACCCCGCCTGCGGGTTGGGCCCGCCGCGGAGGTGATATTTGCATTTCGCGGCACGCCTTCGTATGAGATGGCTGACCTTATGGAACGCGCCCGACACATGCTGAAAACCCGCATCATTCCCTGCCTCGATGTCGCCGATGGGCGCGTTGTCAAAGGCGTGAATTTCGTCGATCTGGTCGATGCCGGCGACCCCGTCGCCTCGGCGCGCGCCTATGATGCCGCGGGGGCCGACGAGCTGTGTTTTCTCGACATCAAGGCCACCCACGAAAACCGGGGCACGATGTATGACCTGGCCACGCGCACGGCCGAGCAATGTTTCATGCCGCTGACCATCGGCGGCGGCGTGCGCAGCGTCGAGGATGTGCGCAACCTGCTGCTGGCGGGGGCCGATAAGGTCAGCTTCAATTCCGCCGCCGTGGCCGATCCGGACGTGATCGCACGCTCTGCCGACAAGTTTGGCAGCCAATGCATCGTGGTCGCCATCGACGCCAAGACCGTTTCCCCCGGAAAATGGGAAATATTCACCCATGGCGGCCGCAAACCCACGGGCATTGACGCGGTCGAATTTGCCCGCATTGTCGTGGCAAAGGGCGCGGGCGAGATCCTGCTGACCTCGATGGATCGCGACGGCACGCGGGCGGGGTTCAACCTGCAGCTGACGCGCGCCATTTCCGACGCGGTGCCGGTGCCCGTCATCGCGAGCGGAGGCGTCGGCACGCTGGACCATCTGGTCGAGGGCGTGACCAAGGGCGGGGCCAGCGCCGTGCTGGCGGCTTCGATCTTTCATTTCGGGGATTTCACCATCGCCGAAGCCAAGGCCCATATGGCCGCTGCCGGCATACCGATGAGGATGACATGACCACGCTCGAACGCCTCGCCGCCACGATCGAGGCCCGCAAGGGGGCCGACCCGGACAGCTCATGGACCGCCAAACTGCTGTCCCAGGGTCCCGAAAAATGCGCCGAAAAATTCGGCGAAGAGGCGGTTGAGGCCATTATCGAAGCGGTAAAAGGCGACCGCGCGGCCCTGACCCGCGAGGCCGCCGATGTGCTCTATCATCTGGTGGTGATGCTGGCGGCGCGCGACGTGGCGCTGGCCGATGTAATGGCCGAACTGGACCGGCGAGACGGCATCTCGGGCATCGAAGAAAAGGCCGGGCGCGTCTGAGCATCCAAGGGCGGCATCTATAATTTCGAGCTGATGATGCCGGTATTGAACCCGCCCATCCTGAGTTCACCGAACAATCGCTGATATTCGATCTTGGGGCAGCGGTTCTGGATCACCTGGAGCCCCGCCGCCTCGGCCTTGGCCGCAGCCTCGGGGTGGGTGACGCCAACCTGCATCCAGATGGTTTTCAGGCCGGGCAGATGCGCCAGCGCCTCATCGACGATGGCAGGCACCGCCTCGGAGCGGCGAAAGATATCGACCACATCCACCGGCGCGGTGATATCGGACAGGCGGGCCACCGTCTGACCGCCGAACATTTCGCGCCCGACTTGGCCGGGATTGACCGGCAGGATGCGATAGCCCCTCAGCGACAGATACCGCGCCACGTAATGCGACGGGCGCACCGGGTTGGGCGACACACCGACACAGGCGAAACTGCGGCTTTCGGTCAGGATTTTTCGAAGCAACGTATCCGATGGGTTTTCTGTCATTCCCTTGCCTTGTCTCATAAAAAAGCGCCTGCCACATGTCTAGCACGGGCAGGCGCGAGTACGGAACGAGGGACAGTGATGGGCAAAACCAGTGTTCCGAACTGGCCGCCATACGTGATAAATAGGCAACTCATGTTAGGTTTTAAAGGATCTACACAAATTTGTGATTGTCCGGCGCTCAGTCCAAAATGCCCGGCCAGTATTGATTTGCGCGCGCGATGTTTCCGGGAATATCGCGGGCCCATTGTGTGCGCACCGAGAGCGAGAAATTCAGGTAAAGCCGGTTCTCGAAAATGGTCCAGGCCTCGGGCACCGAGGGCGCGATATAGCCGCGCGACATCGCAAAAGCGCAATAGCCGCCATATTGCGGGGCGTAGGCCTCAGGCGCGGCGGCAAAGGCATCGCGGTTGGCGGCAGTCGTGAAATGCCAGGTTGCGCCGTTCCACATCGCCGCCAGATCCGGGCTGCCGACGCGGTTGGTGCCCTCGGTGAAATAGGCGACCGGATCAGCCCCGCGCAGGGCGACCGCATTCTCCGAAAAAACCGGCGCGGTTTGCGAAAACGCCGGCAATGCGGCCAGCGCTGGCGTGGCGGCCATTAATCTGAGGGCGGCACGACGCGACAACATGGCACGGATCCTTTCAGCGGTGGGTCTGCCGCCAGCTTGCCATGACGGGGCCGGTTTGAAAGCCCACCTGACGCAGCTGTGATCATTCGTCAGGGCCGCGCGGCGCTCAGTCGAAGATATCCTCGACGAAATCGAATGCTTCCTCCAGCGCCCGCGACCAGGCCGGCTTGCGGCGCTTCTTTTTGCGCTGCCGGTCATCGTCATCACCCGAGCGTGACCGCCGCCCGGGCGAGGGACGGCTGTGTTTGACCTTGTGATCCGGTTCCTTTCGCACGCGCAGGGCCTTCATCTCGTGCAAAGGCGCACCGCATCGCCCACAGGCCAGCTCATGCCCGCCCCGCGCGGTGAGTTTCAGCATGGTCTGGCTGCCGCAATAGCAGCAGGTTGCAATCTTGGTGGTCATGGCAGTCCCTCAGATGCGTGTCATTGCATATAGGGACACCGCAGCTGCATTCGAGACGTTAAGCGAGCCAAAATCACCGGCATAGGGAATGCGCACAAGATGATGGCACAAATCGCGGCTGCGCTGGCGCAATCCGGGGCCTTCCGCGCCCAGAACCAGTGCCACGGGGCGGTCCTTGAGGTCAGCGGCCAGGCTGTCGATCGTCTCCTCGCCTTCGCCATCAAGCCCCAGGATCGTATAGCCCATATCGCGCAGGGCAAGCATCGCATCGCCCAGATTCTTGACCCGCAGATAGGGCTGGCGTTCCAGCGCCCCCGAGGCGGTTTTGGCCAGCGCCCCGGTTTCGGGTGCCGCATGACGGTGCGGCGCGATAACCGCGCGCGCGCCGAACACTTCCGCCGAGCGCAGAATCGCGCCCACGTTATGCGGATCGGTGACCCGGTCCAACAGCAACAGCCGGGGCGAGCCCTGCCCCGGCTCGCAAAGATCACCAAGCGGCCCCCAATCCAGCGGTTTGACCTCAAGGGCCGCTCCCTGATGCACCGATCCGGGGTCGAGCGGGGCGGGAAACTTGCGTGGATCGGCCAGCTCGGCCTCGACCCTTGCGTCGGCGATGGCGTCAGACAGCCGGTCGGCGGCATTCTTGGTCACCACCAGCCGCAGTTTGATCCGGGCCGGGTTCAACAGCGCGTCGCGCACGGCGTGCAGGCCGAAAAGCCAGACGGTTTCCGCCGCCGAAGCCTTTTTCGCGCGCTCCTTGTCGATCACCCAGGTGGGTTTTTTCTGCGCCATGGCCTTGCCCTTTCCTATTGTGCGGCAGGCCTAGCGCGCCCTGCGATGCCAGGTAAAGCGTAAAAAGGCTGCTCTCCCCCCTGCGGCAACCTCGCTCAGAAGGCCGAAGCGACGGGTCTGACTGTCATGTAGGACGCTGATCCGGCCAAGACGACAATGCAAACCTGCAGTGAGAGGGTCGCCTTCGCGGGGCCCTTTCGTCATTCTCAAGGAGCATGCGCAATGCGGGTCGCCCCCCCCCCCGAACGTTCCCCATAGAGGGGCCGCGTGACGGTGGCTCATCTCGACGCGATGGCCGCGCTCTGGCGGTGGGTGGCCGCCGCCCTGATGGGCCGCGTTTCAGAGAAACACGCGTGGGGGGGGGGGCGGGTGTGCCCTCGGCGCTGGCGGCCGCGAGGGCAAAAGCGGCACCCTGACAGCGGCCGCTGATCTGCTGATCGAAGAGTTCCCGATCGTTGGCCAGAGCCACATCCCGCAGGGGGTGCCGGGCGGATACACTTCGGACCCGCCCACGTCAGGCGGGCATTTCGGCTCATCACGACCGTGGGGTGTTTTCGGCCCGCCAATCGCCGACGAGTCTGCGGGCCACGATATCGAGCATGGCGATATCTGGATATTATACGATCCAGAACTCGGCGCGGCATCGGTGAGGCAGTTGCGTGACATCGCGGCTCAATATCCAATGCGGTGCGCATGTCGCCGCGCCCCGGGACCGACAGCCAAATTTCAATCATGTCATGGGGCGGGATGATGAATCTCGACGAGGTCACCACCGCGGCCATCGATCGCTATGTCAGGGCTTACGTCAACAACGGTCGGGAACAGTTCGCGTCCCGGGAAACGCCGGCACCCGTGGAAACCGTCGAGCTTGAAATCGGCGCGCCGCTTCCATCGGTCAACCTGACGGGGATTGACGGCCCTCCCGTTTCTATCGAGACGCTGTCCGGCAGACCCGCGATCAACTGGTTCACGACCGCCCCGGTGTGCCTTGCCGGATCAGCGCGATCGAAGTCGCGAGACGCGACGATGAGCTGGGTGGCGGGGCGCGTCCGCAGCACCGGGCTGGCAGGTTGGATTTGACGACCCAACCCATCCTCTGGCCGCAGGAACCGGCCTTGGGTATCTCGTTTCAAAATACCTTGTGAATGCCGATGGCATATTACCGAACCGGGACTTTCGCATCGCCGACGACGCGAATCTGGAGATCATACGCGACGCAGGAGACGGAACCCGAGCTATGGTCGATTTGCTGATTATCAGATTGTGGGGCCAGGCCTGGCCTGCATTCCGGCGCTGGCAGTTTTCCTGCCATTGGGCGTCACGGTCTATCTGAGCGGGATCGGCTGGGTCTTTCCGGTTCTGGCGATCGCGCTGGTCGGGTTCCTGCTACATCGCATGAACGGGTTTAGGAGGGTTGCGTCATGAACGGCTCGGACATCCAGTTGCTTCCGGAGCTCTACGCGCCCGCAGAACAGTTGCCGGCAAGTATGCCTGTGCCGATGGAAGGCCGTGGCACCTTGCTGTACGAGTCACTTCGGGCACTGTTGCCCGTCGTTTTGTCGGTCGGATTGGCGGCGATGGCGTGGCTGATGAAATGGCGCTACGGGTCGCTGATATTCGCTATTGGCAACAACGTCCTGGGCAATCCTGTTTCGGCTCCGGGCCAGGAGCAGAAGGCGGGCAAGCTTTCGACGCGAAGCGAATGGACCCGACAGTAACATGCTCATCCTGCGAAAGGAGCCCCCCCCGTGAGGGTGCGGCGACTTCCTTCGATCAAGGGTGGTATCTCGGAGAATACGGCCCCCGGCGCGCAGGTCGAAGCGACAAGCCGATGGAGGCCAGGATGCGTTGGAGTCAGACGCTCAACGCGTCCAGAACGGGGCAATCCGGGACATCTTTGCCTGAGCATTGAGCGGCGGTTTCGGCGAGCACGGTCTCTATCCGCTGCAGATCGGCAATCTTGACCCGCACACTGGCAAGATGGGCCTCGGTCAGCGCCCGCACTTCGGCGCAGGTCTGCGACCCACCATCGGTCAGCGCCAGAAATTCCCGAACCTCCTCCAGCGTGAACCCCAACTCGCGCATCCGCATGACAAAGCGCAGCCGGGCCACATGGGTCTGGTCATAGACGCGGAACCCTTTGCCGGTGCGCGGCGGGTCGGGCATCACGCCGATATTTTCATAATAGCGGATGGTTTCCAGGTTGCAGCCGGTGGCCCCGGCCAGCCCGGCGCGCATCAGGTTGCCTCCCGGTTTCGTGATGGTCGCCATGAGGATACCTCTTGCGTCTGTAGTTGGTACAGACCGTAAATAGTACTCGAATCGAAAGCAAGAGGGCGTTCGCTCATGACGATTTCGGAGCAAGCAATGACGGCGGAGCCCGACGGCAGGTCGGATCCCGGCAGCCGCGTGGCCACCGCCGGCAGCCTCTTTGGCGCGCTGGCGATGACCTCGTGCTGCATCCTGCCACTGGTGCTGGTGAGCCTGGGCGTGGGCGGTGTCTGGATCGCGCAGCTGACGGCGCTTTATGCCTATAAGTGGTATACGTTCAGCCTGGCCGCTGGCTTCATCGCCTGGGGGTTCTGGAAGGTTCACCGCGCCGAAACGGGTGAGTGCCGCGACGGCACGATCTGTGCCCGGCCCGTGAACCGGCGGATCATGAAAGCGTCGCTGTGGCTTGCGGCCGTCGTTACGGCGGTGGCGATCGTCTTTCCCTATGTCGCCCCCTATTTCCTGAGATTCTGAACGGAACGGAGATCAAAATGAAGCATCTTGTCACGGCTGCGGCGATCGCGATCGGGTTATGGGCCTCTGCGGTATCCTCGGCCGAACAAACCACCAGGGTCGCCGTCAGCGAACTGAGCTGCCCCTCCTGCGTCTATATCGCCAGCGCGGCCATGCGTGAGGTTCCGTCTGTCGATATCGAGGGTTTCACCGAGGGGGAAAGCTGGTCGGAAGGCACATTCGTGGTCACCTATGACGACGAGATCACCACGCCCGAGATGATCGCCGAGGCGGTGCGGGGTTACGGGTATCCGGCCTCGGTCGTGACCGAAAGCGGATCGTGACGGCACTCACGCGACATCGGACGACCGCTGGCTTTGACGGCGGGCAATAAGGAAAAGTAGACAAGACATGAGTGAAGACAAACTTCTCAGACGCGGGTTGATCGGAAGTGTCATCGCCGCGATCTGCTGTTTCACGCCGCTGCTGGTCGTGGTCGTGGCCGGTGCCGGGCTGTCGGCCCTTGTGGGCTGGCTCGATTACGCGCTCTTTCCGATGCTGTTTGCCTCGCTGGGTGTGGTGGCGCATGCGATGTGGCTACGGGCCGGACAGCCGGGGCGATGCCCGAAGAACCTGATTGTCGGCCTGGTCGTGGCGCTCTCGGCGCTGCTCTTCTGGCTTGAGTTCCGCTTTGCCCTGCGCCTTTCGGTCGCCGCCGCGCTGGCGGTGGCGGGATATGCGCTGTGGCTGCGGCGGGCGGGCCCTTCCCGGCCGGCACCGGTGGAAATTGACCCGAATTGATGCACCCCTAGAGAAAGACAGACCCATGAAAGACCGCTCTGACACCCCGGAAAACGGCGGCTATGACCTGATCGTCGTGGGCGCGGGCTCGGCCGGGTTTTCGGCCTCGATCACCGCCGCCGAGGCCGGAAAGCGCGTGGCGCTGGTTGGCCACGGCACCATCGGCGGCACCTGCGTCAATGTCGGCTGTGTGCCGTCCAAGGCGATGATCCGCGCCGCCGAGGCCGCGCATGGCGGTGCCTCCGCCGCAAGGTTTCCCGGCATAGGGCCCTGCACCCACGCGGTGGATTGGGGCGCGGTTGTGCAGGGCACGACCGATCTGGTGGGCGAGATGCGGCAGAAGAAATATATCGACCTGCTGCCGGCCTATGAGAATGTCACCTATATCGAGGACGGCCCCGCGCGGCTGGTCGAGGGCGGCGTTGCGGTCGGCGGGCAGATTCTGTGCGCCCCGCGCATCCTGATCGCCACCGGTTCGCGCCCGCATATGCCCGAAATCGAGGGCATCGCCGGGGTGGACGTGCTGGATTCCACCGGCCTTCTGACCCTGCCCGCCCGGCCTGAAAGCATCCTGGTTCTGGGCGGCGGCTATATCGGCTGCGAACTGGCGCAGATGGCGGCGCGACTGGGGGTGGCTGTCACGCTGGTTACCCGCTCGCGCCTTTTGCCCGGTGCCGAGCCGGAGGTGGCCGAGGCGCTGACGGCGGCGCTCAGGGCGGAGGGCATCGCGGTCGAGACCGGCCTGACCTACGGGTCGGTGGCAGAGGGCGAGGGCGGCGTCACCCTGACGATCGCGCGCGGCGGCAAGACCGAGCTGCTGACCGCCGAACGGCTGGTCGTGACCACGGGGCGCGTGGCCAATTCCGACGGGCTCGGGCTGGCCGATCTGGATATCGATACGGACGCGCGCGGCTCGGTCATCGTTGGCCCCGACATGGCCACCACCCGGCCCGGTATCTGGGCGGCGGGCGATGTCACCGACCGCGACCGGTTTGTCTATATGGCGGCCTATGGTGCCAAGGTGGCCGTGAACAACGCGCTGGGGCTTGATCCGATGATCTATGACAACGCCGCCATGCCCTGGGTCGTGTTCACCGATCCGCAGGTGGCCGGTGTCGGCCTCTCGGAGGCCGAGGCGACGGCGGCCGGTCACGAGGTCAAGACCAGCGTGATCACGCTCGACAACGTGCCGCGCGCCGCTGCGGCCCGCGACACGCGCGGCCTGATCAAGCTGGTGGCGGATGCGAAAACCGACCGCCTGCTGGGCGGGCAGATCGCGGCACCCGAGGGGTCGGACACGATCCAGACGCTGGCGATGGCGCTGAAATTCGGCATGACCGCCAAGGCGCTGGGTGAGACGATCTTTCCCTATCTGACCACGGTCGAGGGGCTGAAGCTTGCCGCGCAGACCTTTGACAAGGACGTGGCGAAACTCAGTTGCTGCGCTGGATAGCGGGCCATCATGGGCAGCACGGGCATGTACTGGCGGATCGGAGCTAAGATTGCCTGCTGTGGGGCCTGGTTGCTGGGGCTGAGCGGCCTGCTGTCGCTCGGAGCCTGTCGGCGCGTTCTTCTGCGGCGGTGCCTTGCCGCCGGCACGCTTTGGTTCATGCACCGCCGATGCGGCATGTGCTGCACGCCGAACAATTGGCTCACTCGGAGGGCAGCGTATTCAACCCCACTTGCGCCACCGATCGGGTAACGGTTGCAGGCATGTTGGCTTTCGCCAAGCGCTCGGCCAAACCCGTAGGCACCTGCGAACCCGGCCGACAGCGCGGGCATCATGATGTTGCCCGAGGTGGCGCGAACGATGAACGGAGTGGCGATGATGAATCCCTTCGCCCTAAGGACCATCATGAAGAACGCAATGAGGGCCCCGGTGTTTGATGCGTCCTCGGGATCGCCAAGCTCACTGACAAGCGCGGTGGCCACCCCCAGTGACTGTCGTGACCTGAGAGATCGCTTCCGGGCCGGCAGGCGCAGGGGCTGGTGCTCAGCCCTTTCCGTATAACCCACGAAAACAAGGGAAAATCTTGCCGCAGCCGGATCGGGAGAACGCTGTCGCGAGGGCAAGTGGCGGAGGGAGCGGGACTGGTGTCGAACCTTCTCCACAAGCTAAGATATTGATATTAAATGGATTAGACTGGACTCTGCAAGCCAACCCCTGCTTAACGTCTTCAGGCAAGCGCGATGTCCGTCCCGCCGTTTTGGGCTAGAAACGAGTCGTTTGGGGACGAAACATTCTCCACCCTCACCACTACTTCCATCGAAAGCAGATCGGAGTTCGAACCAAGGAACGTGCCTGCCACCGGGGTGACCTGCGCGATGTTCCGGGCAACGGCAAGCGGCACCAAGTTTCCGGACCCGACGCTCCGGTTCGTTGGATCGAAGGCAATCCAACCGGCGCCGGGGATGAATATCTCGACCCAGGCATGTGTAGATCCTGAACCCGCCGACCCAACGAGACTTGTTTCGGGGTCGGAGAGATAGCCAGAGACGATGCGGGCCCCCAGGCCAAGACGGCAGGCTGCCTCTGCAAGCAGGACCGCGAAATCGCGGCACGAGCCCCATCTCCGGTCGAGGGTCTCGATCGGCGACTGGGTGCCTTCGTCATCGCGGCTCTGGTAGGAAATCTGCGTGAACACGCCATTGCTGATGTCCTTCAGCAACGACAGCGTGTCTGTTGGGCGCCCCATGACAAAGCTCTCGACCCATCGGGCAAAACGGTCGTCCGGGTCGGCGTATTGCGGGGTCGTCAGCGCGCCCAGATCCGTCCATTCGTCGGCTGAATAGAGGAACGGGTACTCGATGGCAGAAGCGGAGATGGCAAAAACGGGCCAGGCCGGCGCGGTGATCTCGAGACTTGCGCGGCTCTCGATCACCAGATGATCTGTCGGAGTGTCAAAGAGTGCGGTCCCTATGGAATTGCCGGCGACATCGTGTGCCCAGGTTACAGCGGCCGCAGGGGTAATAGACAGGTCGTGCGAGAACAGTCGCAGTTCCCGCGTTTCGCGCGGACGCAGCATCAACCTGTGCGGCCCGAGATCGACCGCCTGACGGTATCGGTAGGTTGTCGTGTGAAGGACGTCGAGGCAGGCCAAAATTTGGGGTCCAGTATGGTTCGAGCAAGACGGCACGCAAGTCGATGCGGATCAGCGGCGGCGCGATGACCCGGAGCTATCGGGCACGGCGTTTCGCCAGGCGTTCAATCCCTTGCAGCGCCGACAGATCCGCTCTCCGAACCCTTCGCTCCAGAAAAGGGTTTCGCACCGCAGGCATTGGCGCTCCTGCGGAACGTCGCGCCGGGCCCGAACGGTCGTAATGTATGGCCGTTCGCCTTCGGCCATGGCCTCGTCCGACATCAAGTCTGTCCCGCGACTTGGCGGCCTAGCGATAGCGACAGTGTTTCGGGCGCTGTCGAAATGCCTTCGTTTTCGGCAGCCTGTATTGGTGCATCGTCCGGCGTCTTTTGAGTGGTCGTGATCGATGCCCGCCCACCCTGATCGGGATCAGGCGTATTGCGGTCCGAATAGAGATGTCGCAGATGCGCCTCGGAGACACCGTCGGCCTTCATCACGAGGCGCACCATCGGATCCGCCAGCATTTCCTCGAGGAAGAAGTCGGATAGCGCCTTACCCGTCAGCTTGTCCCTGGCACGTGCGTCGTCGAGGTCGGCAAGGGAAACGGTTAGAGTCCGCGCAAGTCCGGGATACGATGTTCGGGGGTGAAGCTTTACAAGGACGGAGGCCTTCCACGCCTCGGGATCCTCTTGATCCGGTGGCGAAACCAACTCCGTTTCGATCTCGTACTCTCCTGCCGGGAGCGTCTCGGCAAAGCCTGGAACTGTGAACGGTCGGACGAAAACCGCAACGGTCCTGCTCGTCAGATCTTCCATCGGCGTAATCCTCTCCCTTACTGTTTCTGTTGTTCGCGCGCTCCTTGAGAATGGGGCGCGCAGCCCGCGCAGGCCTCAAGATGTCTCTTGTTTCGCTGGCGCTTCCTTGCCGGCGGGCTTGGTCTCGTTCTCTTCGGAAGGGGTCTTTGCAGGCTTCAGCTTCAATGCGGCCGCAGCCCTGGCGGTCAGGTCCTTGAAGGACATGTCATCAATCCTTTGATTGGCCGGCGCCAACTCCTCATCCATGATGGACCGGGATGTTTGACATCGGTACTTTACATATGGGGATTGGCGACGTGATTTACGATGGTGTATCGAAAAGGAGGCCAAGATCAATCAGGCCAATTCATCCGTCCAGACCTTGAATTCCGTTAACGTATTTTCACCGAACGTCTGGGTCAGCGGCACATCGGCGGCATCGCGCCCGCGCGCAATCAGAATTCTCGCAAACCTCGGCTTATTGTTCCGCGGGTCGAACATATGCCATTCACCAGAGAGAAAGACCTCCATCCACGCGGCGAAGTCCCCCGGCGGATGAGGGAGAGGTTCACCGATGTCGCTCAGATATCCGGTGCAGTAGCGTGCCGGAATGTTCATGCAGCGACACAAAGCGATGGCGAGATGGGCAAAGTCGCGGCAGACGCCCTGCCGCTCAGCTATCGTCTGCGATGCGGTGCGCGTCGCTTTCGCTTGCATGTAGTCGAAACGGACATGTCCGTTCACGAAATCGCAGATCGCCTGGACGCGGGACCAACAAGGTTCCGTGGTCTCGAAAAGTCGCCAGGCTTCCTCCGAGAGAAGATCGGTATCGCAATACCGGCTCCCCTGCAGGAACACGAGTGTCTCAAACGGCAGATCCTGAACCGCGTGCTGCTGCGCATCAGGAAAGACGGGATCGGGCTGGCCGGTATCGCGGAAGATGCCGTCTGTCGACAGGGTAAAGTCGCCCTCCGGAGCCAGCATGCGGGTACACCAGTTGCCGAAGCCATCCCGGTAGCTTTCGAGCGGCACGCTCGGGGAGGTCACGAGATAGTCCGCGCGCTCGAGGTCGCCGAAGCGCGAATAGTGGACGTTCAGCAACGCGATCAGCGGCGTTGGCTGGGGGAAGCTGTATCGCAGACGGCACCCTATGCTGACCCGCATGCCAGACGCGCGGCCGCGCTTTGTCATGTCACGATCACCGTCCAAGACTGCACGCCCCGTCGGAGAGCCGGAAGTCACGGTAGACTGCGGCCATTTTCAGGATTCTAGAAATCGTCAAGTTCTGGAACCTTACCAAGCCTTACGAAGAAGCTCGGTTCGCCAACTTCTCCACTGGCTGGATCTTCCGTCACCATGTAGGCATCCGCGCCTGCGCAATCCTCTGATTGAGCCTCTCGTTCGGCTCTGTTTTGTGCTTCTGAAGCTGTGGAATATTCAATTTGCTTGGCAATTGTCAGGCCAGTCTGCCCGTTGCGCCCAGCGTTCGTTTCAACATAAGTCTGGCAGATATAGTGGATTTTTTCTGGGGATCGCTCTGCGATTGTCATGGATGGTTCCTTGTGATCGGCAGGGAGTGTTGGGAAGTTCTGGGAGCAGCCCTCGCCGATTTCCGCCAGATTGAAGTGTCCATTGCCCGGCGGAGTACATCACGCAAACATAACCGCCGAAGTTCAACTACCGCGTTGAAGCGGCTTTCGTGCGACGCGATTTGGACGCTGCTGAAGCTTTGGTTTCTGGTGGCGTGTTCGCTTCTCTTTCAAGGCGGGCGTTACGCAGTCGGGAATTCTTGGCATCACGTTTTTCCGTTTCTTCGTCGACCATTTGTCTGACAACACGCGTCGTCTTATCCATCGGGGTTTCCGGTTTGGAGTCATACACTTTGAACAGATTGTTTTTTGTGTGTTTCGTCATTTTTCAGTTTCCTCTGTGGTTTAGGGTCGGCCGGACCAAGCGAGGTCTTTCAAACCAGCGCCAAGTGTTCGACCTTGCCCCGTGTGCGCCGTGATAGGCGTGTGGGTGGATCGCCCAGCAGTTTCACTTCGATGTCTGGTGCAGACATGGCATGCATCAACGCATTGTAATTCATCTGGAATCTTACCTCGGAACCCACCTTTGGCAGAGGTCGAGCCGTTCCAATGACAAGATGATCGCTCGTCGCACCGATCAATGTGCTTCCAAAAGGCATTGAGAGCCCCAGAATGTCGGTGTCCTGATGTCCCATCGCGAGGATCATACGGGCGGAAGCTCCACTGGCTGTCACAATGCGAAGTCGTTCCGTAGTTGGATCAATCAGGTCGATAGGGAAAGGCGGAGATTCTAATTCTGTTTCAATAACCTCTGCGACAAGCGTGAAGGCGTCTGTGTACAGCCCGTCGATCCGGTCGCCAGATACTGGCTCAACACCCAGAAGGATTGCCTCACCCAGACGGAGATCGTTGACGCGACCCGTCGCGCGTTCACCAAGCGCCCAGGGCAAGTTGGCTGAGTTGCCACCAGACACGATCTTGAGGAACGGGCTGCATACCCCCTCGATCTCATTCGCGAGGTCGCAAAAAGCGGCCATTTGCAACGCAGTCGGGGCAAGCCCGTTCAAGCATGCAAAGTTTGTGCCAATCCCTTTCAACGCAACCCCAGACATTTGCATGACCTGCTGCGCAATATCTTTCAGATTCTCGGGTAGTATCCCGTCCCGCTGATCGCCCGTCTCGACCATTAAGACGATACCGTGGACTGAACCATTGCGGATCGCGGCGGCGGCCAGTGCCGAAATGACCAAAATCTCTGTGTTATAGCTCGCTTCGCAGGACAGAACGACTTGATCGGCCTGGCTTAACATCGGCGTGCGGATCAGAGTGATAGGGCCTGTCATGCCTGCCGCACGTAGCTTTTGCACATTGCTGATACGTGCATCTGCAAGCCCCACGGCCCCGCCATCGAGCATAGCTTGAGCGATCGCAGGATGCCCGCAGACAGCCTTGGTCACGCCTGTGACGCCGGTCCCACGCGGGCCCAATCGCTTGACAAGTGTTTGCGTATTGCGACGTATCTTGGCCAGGTCCACTTCGATGCGCGGGCAACTCATATCGCGGCCACGGGCGCCCCTTGCATCAAACCCGGATATGCAGCGACCACCATCGCATGCAGATGTGCAACGGGTCTGGCCAATGCATCGGTAACGGGCAACCCGAGTTTGTGGGATTGGGCCGCGATGCTTTCGGTGATTTCGACCTCTGTCATGCCTTCGTGATTGAGGGTGATACCGATGACCTTTGTATCGGCAAAGGCTTCGATCAAGGCGATCTCACTGGCGGCAGAAGGCATCGGCATATTGGGAAAGTCACAGCGGTGGGCACGTTTGGGCGCGTGCTGAAGGATGACCGCGTCCGGCTGGCTCCCCCGAAGGATAAAGGCTGAAGTGCAAAACGCGGGATGGCTGAGTGCACCCTGACCTTCGATCAGAATTACATCCGGTTGTTCCGCTTCAGAAGCGCCAACAATCGCGCCTTCAAGCTCACCGCAGCAGAACTGGGGCGGCACGGCATCCATTGCGATACCGTATTTCGCGCCCTGCATCAGGCCAGTCTGGCCCGTGCCGACAAGGACCGTCTTGATGCCGCTGGCATTCAGGGCCTGTGCCAATACGGTCGCCGTTGTCCGCTTTCCAATGGCGCAATCGGTTCCCAGAACGGCAATCCGCAGCGCTTTAACACCGGCGACACTGCCATCAAAGAGGCGCATGTCCTTGCTGGGTTTCGGTTTGCGGATATCGCGGATCGTGACATTGCGAACTGACGCCGCGTTGGCTATTTCTGTGTCATCGCACAGATATTCATGCAGCCCGCTCACGATGTTCATGCCAAGCTCAATCGCTTGGAGAACAACGCCTCGGTCCGCAGTCGAGAGACGCCCTGTTGAAGGGGCCATCCCATAGATCAGAGTATCGGGAAGGTCGGTTTCATGGGCAACTGCGGCGTCCAGATGACCAAAGATAGGTATGCTGTTGCTGACAGCATCCAGAACGGTCCCGCTGTCTTGGCCGCTACAGGTGCTGTCGATGACAGAAAGGATACGATACGCTTGCGAATGGCGCACAAGGCCATTTGCCGTCTTGCCATCGATTTGCGCGAAATTCCCTTCGCAATAGACGACCGCCGTCGGTGAGGATGTGATCTGCCTGCCTGACGTCAAGCCTGCGGGTTTGATCTGTTTCATTGGAGGTGCTTGCGGTCCCCTAATAGGGCGGCGGATGGTATCGACAGTTGTAGATTTGGTTTCCATTGTGGTTCTCTTTTATAGGTTATCACGGAGGGCAGAATTGCCCTCACATGCGCATTTTGAATGGGGATGGTGCCGTGGCTCGCGCTTAGTTGCTAAGGACGCACAGCCCCTTTGATTTTTGGAAATTTTTGTTGCATTCCCAACGGTTGCCCGACCTGTCAAGATGCGCGTTTTCGGGAACGTTTATGAATTCGCATGTCTCGTTAGAGGCGGCGTATCCCCGATCACACTTCCACCCTTTGCCGTAGGTTGCATCGTCAAAATATGCATTCGCGGGGATTGCAACAGCTTCGCACAGACCAGCTTGTTCAAAGAAGCCGCGCTCACAAGTCCAAGGCTGACCGTATCCTGATCCATTCAGATAGGCGTTGGCTGGAACTGCGATGGCAGTACACCGATCACCAGTTGCTTCGAACCCGCGTTCGCACATCCACGTGGAGCCATATGAGGCATCTGCCAAGTATGCATTTGCGGGCAATACGATCTCCTGACATGTGTCATCGACCTTGATGTAACCGCGCAAACACCGCCACCGTTCGCCTGAGGGGTCCAAGAACCCACCTTCGGGCACCTCTACTGCAACACATGCAGCTTCATCGGTTCTGCGAAACCCATGCAGACATTCCCATCCGGACCCGTAGGATCGGTTCGTGTCATATGCGTTTTGCGGCACGACCACAGCGACGCAGGCATTCTCGTTCAGGCGGAACCCGATATTACATTCCCATCCATCACCGTAACTTTTGGCACTGGCGTTGTCAGGCATTGGCTGACCGGCGGTTTGTCCAAATGCAGGGAGTGCAAAAAGCATGACCGCCAAAATCGAACCCAAAAATAGGGCCATGACCGTTGGTGTTTGCGCAGGGCCACAGGCAGCGATGGCATGTGGATCGCGATGCTTCGTGAGTTGTGATTTACGATCCACCTAAGGCGAGCTCCGCAAGACATGCGTCTGCCAAATCCCGGCTTGGGGCATCTGTGCCCGGCAACGTGGCCCAGCCGGTTTCCATCATCGCATTGCGCTGCTGAAAGCCGGAAGCTTCTCGAAGCGTTGCCAATATTTCGACCCGTTCCACATCCGCTTCTGAAAGGCCTAGACAGACCGGCACCATGGCCAAGGTGACTTGCTCTGCGGCAAAGCTATCAGCCATCTCCTGCGCACCGCCTGCAGTTGTCCAGCCGCCCCAGGTGAAGCCAAGAATAGAGACGGCAACCGCACCAACCAAGGCACCGTAGACACCGGGTTTCGTCCATTCGGGAGTATTCATGTTTCATCCTCCTGCGGGGAAAGCGCCGCATCGCTGTGATCGTTCTTCTTGTTTGCGCCCTGGTCCCGGCTCAGCGCCTCTTTCAGATCACTGTCAGATGTTGCGCGTAACTCGGAGCGTCCCGCATGACGGCCCCTGCCGCGCACCGTCAGGTAGGTCGCCGTCCGACGGTAAGCCTCGAAGCTCAACCCCTGGAGAAGCTCTTCTTCGACGAGAACTTCGTAGTCACCGGCAGGCAATTCGCCCGGATATCCCGACAAGGTGAACGGGTTCGAAAACGTCACCGTCGATCTGGTCGACCGCATGGTCATCTCTGGCCTCCGCAATGTTGGCAGATTCGTCGCTCATTACTGTCGACGGTCCCGTGAAGTCGGGGACGGACCAGTCGAACGACTTCTCCTCTTGTACCTCGGGATCGTCCAACTGGCGCTGATGCATGTTAGTCCCGGGCACCGAACCGGCTGCGACCTTCCTGGGGGCAGTCGTCCGCACTGACCTGTGTAAGGGCGGCGAGACCGACCTGCGCGTATCCTTTGGAAAACAGGTGCGATCTACGTTCCTGCAACCAAAGAATGGAATGACAATGGCCGACCCCAATGTACTCAACCCGCACCCACCCGAGTTTGATCGGTTTCTCTATGCGTCCGTCGGCGAGGATCGAAACGGATATGTCGTGACGGTCCTCTCCACGCTCGCGCGGCTCGGCCTCGATCCATGGAAAGAAACCGCTGAGTTAGTCGCTCTGGGGCGCGATGCGGCGCGAGCCCGGTTGGGAGCGCTGCTGACTCGATTTCCGGATGTGCCCACGCTCGCAAGCGACAACGGCAGGGTCGCACGAGACCTGAGCCAGCTGCTTCCGGAAAGCCCGCCGTCGCAGACCCTGAAGCGAGCTGCCTCGACGGTCGCCGACGGCCGCTTGGGCAAAAGCGGGGTAATCTGGACGATACTCGCAATCGTCTTTATGCTGTATCAGGTGATGTCGACTGTCGGGCTGGGATCAGGTCCATGACCGTTTCCGCTCAGACATCGACGCCAATGGGTCATTCCGCGCATAAGACCGGGACGCTATCGCCACGCGAACAGAGCGTTCTCTGGGACATGGAGGAACACTTCTGGACCAGTGGCGCCGACAACGCGCGGGCGACGACAGCAAACAACGCCATCATGATCTTCCCTTATCCGCCCGGCATCCTTCAGGGCGACCAGATCTGGACCCATCTAAAGCAGAGCACCGGCTGGCGCTCCGTCGTCATGGCCGAACGTCGCGTCACGCGGTGTCATGACATCGCCATTCTCACCTACCGTGTCTCGGCGGAGAAAGACGACGTACCGATCTACAAGGCACTCTGCGCCTCAACGTACCTCAACGATGACGACACCTGGCTGAGGATCTCCCACCAGCAAACCATTGTGGCCTAAGGGCCGCAGCGTCATTCGACCTGCCGCACGCGCTGAGACTAACCTGCGTCAGTGCGGCGGGGCGTTGATATCGGCTAGGTGAGATGTGCCCGCCGAATATTTGGTGAGGCATTTTTTCCGAGTACCCGAGAAGCGTGTGGGCGTGTTGAACCCGAAAGGGTCGTCATGTCGGCGCGCTTCTTATTTCTCGGAACGTCCATGAAAGGACATTCCCAATGACTCCCGAACAGACAAAGACAGCCGACAAGATGAAGTCAGTGAAAGCCGCCTGGGACAAGGCACCCTCGGGCCCGAAGAAGGACTCGGCGCTGAAGCATTACCAGGCAGCTGAGAAGGCAAACACGGCGAAGAACGACGCCGAGACCAACAAGGAACTCGACGCGGCGACCCACGCCCTCGCCTGACCTTCGGCGTCTGATCTGATCACCGGGGCCGCCTACCAAACAAGGGAGGGCGGCCCTCTCATTTCAGGAGCGGTCCGATCTGATCCAGATAGGCCGGATCGAATTCAGCAAGGTCCACCAGACGGTCATGATCATGAATCGTGACATGACCGTCCCGGAAAGTGACACGCCCGCTCTCGCGAAGCTGCCGCAGGACCCGGTTCACATGAACCGCACTCAGACCCAGGGCATCGGCGAGGTGGTATTGCGTCAGCGGACAGTCGTACCCTTCCCTGCTTCCCATGCCGACCAATGCCAAACGCGATGCAAGTTCCAGGAAAAAATGCGCCATCCGAGCGTCCGCATCACGCCGACCGATCCCTACGAGATGCTCCACGACCATCGCCTCGTCCCTTGACGCCGCCCAGAGAATTGCGGTCGCCAGGCGAGGCGTCCGCGCGAACGCTTCCAGAAGGTCGCTGCTCAGCACTTCGGCCGCCTCGATGTCCACGATAGGCTCGAAACTGTGGTCCGAGGTGCGCAAAAGAACGCTCCGCAACCCCAGGAAATCCCCGGGCACCTGGAAATCCACGATCTGCCGCGTCCCGTCGGCCTGTAGCTTGTAAGAACAGACCCAACCCGCAGACAGAATATAGGCAGCCTGAGCTGTCTGGCCCTGATGCACCATATCGCGCCCCGCGACGAAGGATCGACGACGCTGGTGCAGTCGTTCAAGCACGGCCAGCTCGACATCAGACAGGGCGACGAAGGCCGAAAGCTTGCGGGTCAGGGGGCTGTGTTCAACTGATGTCATGGGGTCTCCCGGAGCGTCGTGACCCAAGAGCGGAAATCGGCCCGGACACTGCTCTGGATCAGTCCAGCATAGCGAAGTTCCTGCGAGAAGTACGGATCAATCTGAACTTCAACTTCCCGCAGTTGAGGATGCACCAGAAGGAATATGAGCATGTCCACGACGAGCGAACATGCAGGGCAAGCCGCCCTATCGATCTGCGAGGCGCTCCTGCTTGCCTTGAACGATCGCGGGCTGCTGCCGGAGCACGAGATCGTGGGGGTTCTTCGCGACGCCGCCGCGACACATGAGAACGCCGTCGGCACCGACCCCGAAACCGAAAGGCACCGAGCCGTCGCAGACTTGATCAACGCGATCATTGCTGGCGGTAACTCTGTTCGGCGCTTGTGACGTCAAGCTTCAACAGTGGGCGGGAGCATTTATGGATATGCGCTCATGGAAAGCAAAAAAGATATTATTTGAGGCGCTATTGTAGAACCCCTGCTGAGCCATCATTTCAATAATATTGGCACTCGGGTATGGCGAGTGCCAATGAACTTCCGAACATCGCCATGCTCCCTTGGACATCCGAAGAAGGAGCACTTACGTGTCGTTCACTCCACTCCACGACCGGGTTCTCGTCCGCCGCATCGAAGGCGACGCGAAGACCTCAGGCGGGCTCATCATCCCTGACACCGCAAAAGAGAAGCCACAGGAAGGTGAAATCGTCGCGGTCGGCGCTGGCGCCAAGGACGAGGACGGCGACCGCGTCGCCATGGACGTCAAGGCGGGCGACCGGATCCTGTTCGGTAAATGGTCGGGAACCGAAATCAAGCTCGATGGCGAGGACCTCATGATCAAGAAGGAGAGCGACATTCTCGGCGTCATGGCCTGACCCCGACAGCGACGCCGAATTTTCATTCTCAGGAGCACCCGACCATGTCCGCCAAAGACGTCAGATTCAGTACAGATGCCCGCGACCGTATGCTGAAAGGCATCAACACGCTGGCCAACGCCGTGAAGATCACCCTCGGGCCAAAGGGCCGGAACGTCATCCTAGACAAATCCTGGGGTGCGCCGCGCATCACCAAGGACGGTGTGACCGTCGCCAAGGAAATCGAGCTGTCGGATCATTTCGAAAACATGGGCGCGCAGATGGTCAAGGAGGTCGCGCAGCGCACCAATGACGAGGCAGGCGACGGAACCACGACCGCGACCGTACTCGCCCACGCGATTGTCCGGGAGGGCATGAAGTCGGTCGCGGCCGGCATGAACCCGATGGATCTCAAGCGCGGGATCGACAAGGCCGTCGCATCGGTTGTGGCCGAGATCAAGACCATGTCCCGCCCCGTCGGCGACAGCGACGAGATCGCGAAGGTCGGCGCCATTTCGGCGAACGGAGAAGTCGCGATCGGCCGTCAGATCGCCGATGCGATGGCCAAGGTTGGTAATGAGGGCGTGATCACCGTCGAGGAAAACAAGGGACTGGAGACCGAAACCGAAGTGGTCGAGGGCATGCAGTTCGATCGCGGCTATTTGAGCCCCTACTTCATCACGAACGCTCAGAAGATGGTCGTCGAGCTGGATGACTGCGTCATCCTGCTTCACGAGAAGAAACTGACCTCGCTGGCATCCATGGTGCCGCTGCTTGAGGCTGTGATTCAGGCCGACAAGCAACTGCTGATCGTGGCCGAAGATATCGAGGGCGAGGCGCTGGCGACGCTGGTCGTCAACAAGCTGCGCGGCGGGCTGAAGGTCGCGGCCGTCAAGGCACCCGGCTTCGGGGACCGCCGCAAGGCGATGATGGAAGACCTCGCCGTGCTGACGGGCGGTCAGGTGATTTCGGTAGACATGGGAACCAAGCTGGAAAATGTCACAATGGACATGCTCGGGTCCGCCAAGAAGGTCGCGATCACCAAGGATGACACGACGATCATCGACGGTGCCGGCGATAGGGACGCCATCGCGGCGCGCGTCACCCAGATCCGGGCGCAGATCGAGGAGACCACGTCGGACTACGACAAGGAAAAGCTGCAGGAACGGCTGGCCAAGCTTTCCGGCGGCATTGCCGTGATCCGCGTTGGTGGCGCCACCGAAATCGAGGTCAAGGAGCGCAAGGACCGTGTCGACGACGCGCTGAATGCCACCCGCGCTGCGGTTCAGGAAGGTGTCGTGCCCGGTGGCGGGGTGGCTCTGGTTCATGCCGGCAAGGTGCTGGCGACGCTGAAGGGTGAGAACAACGATCAGGATGCCGGGATCAAGATCGTTCGCCGCGCGATCCAGGCACCGCTGCGCCAGATTGCCGGAAATGCCGGGGTCGACGGATCGGTTGTCGTCGGAAAGGTGATCGAGAACGACAGCCCGAGCTTCGGTTTCGACGCACAGGCCGAAGAATACGGCGACATGCTGAAGGCCGGTGTCATCGATCCGACGAAAGTCGTTCGGATCGCACTCGAAAACGCCGCGTCCATTGCGGGGCTATTGATCACGACCGAAGCGATGGTCGCGCAAAAGCCCGAGAAGGCCGGTACCGGCAGCGAAATGTCCGACATGGGTGGAATGGGCGGAATGATGTGAACGGCGGCGTCCCGCGGGCAAGAGCTCCGGGACACCAATCCACGGTGTTGATGAAAACAAACACTGAGCACTGCTCCAGAAAAAACTCAGAACCAGGAGGAATTGAAATGTCCAAGGGTGACAAGCAACGTGGCAACCGAGAAGTGAAGAAGCCCAAGAAGGTGAAGGAAAAGGTCGTTGCGACAGCCGACTTCACGAAGGGCAAAACTTTGACCAATCTTGGCGAGCACAAGAAGAAATAGGTAGCGGTCCGAGTGACTACCTATCACTGAAGACGGAGGCAGATGGCAGAGGGATACGCGGCGACTTGCTGGATCGGAAAGCCTCTGGCTCGCCAAAAAACGACGATGAAGAGTTGCCGGAGAGAATGCGCGACATGTGTATTTGATCGAGAAGCCGCGAGTTAGCGAATGCAACCCCGCGCCTGCTCTCGCATTACCGCGTAGTCGCTCAACATCTTGGCAATGGCCGAACCATCCGGCAGTGAGTTCAGTTCCTCGGCCGCGCGCGCCTGAGCCTCGCGGCTGTACTGGACCACTGGCGGGCAAACGATTCCGATGGGCGGATTAGAACCGACCGCCGCGCAGCCGCTCAGCAAGCTCGTCGCGATCGCGAGGACGGCGCGCCGCGGCCTCCAGCATCCGTCTTTGGACATCATTGGCTTTCTCCGTGGTCTCAAGGCGTTCGGCGAGGCGTCCCGCTCGCTCGCCGGAGCGCCGCAGCGCGAGCAGGAACAGGAGCACGGCGAGGACGATGGCGCCGTAGCGCAGCGCCGCCCGCATCCACGGGCTCGTGGCGATCCCGCCGAGCAAGGTGCCGATCACCGCCGCCCCCGCTTCCAGTCGTCGAGGCGGGCGTAGATTGTGACCGCGATGCCGCCCAAGGCGACCGCGATGAACACCCAGCGGAGCGTGTCGAGGTACGGCACCAGCGGCAGGATGGCGCTTTGCGTCTCCGCCAGCACCTGCTGGGCCACTTCCACCCCGGCCGCGCCGAGCGTGGCGACACCCGCTGCGCCACCGCCCTTCATGGTGCGGCTGTCGGCCAAAACCTCGCGCGCTGGTGGCGTTTCTTCGGCGAAGGCAGTCGCCCGAACCGGGAACCGCTCGCCCCATTGGCGGGCGGGGCCAAGATCTACATGCATGAACCCCGAGCGCGGATAAAATCCAAACCCGAGGAAACCAACCGCGCGTGCCGCTGCCTCGAATGCCACGGGATCGTGGTTCGACATTGCGATGTCAAAGGCCGCGCCGTTCATATGCTTGGACCGCGTCGCGCCACCAACGGCGCGGTTGTGTTCCGGGCTGCGATACGCCGAGCGGACGATCAGCGGCTTGCCCAGCCGATCCCGCAACGCCTGCAGCTTGTCGAGTGCGGGTTCGTTGACAAGCAGCTTGCCGGTGCCGCGGCACGCAATTTCGGCCGGGCTGAAATTCGGCCAGCGCCAGGTGTCCTCAGGCACGTCGCGCCAATGGTCATAAAAGGTCGTGCTCATAGTTTCCTCCAGAAACGAAGAAACCCGCCACCAGGGCGGGTTTGATTGGTCGGATGGTTCGCTCGTTTGCTCGGCTATGGACCGCCACCGAAGATCTTCAGCTTGATCGCGATGCCCGCCAGAAGCGCCAGCATCACCCCCGTGGTGATCATGCGGACTGCGGTCTGCATCGCGGTGCGGCGCACCAGCCGGACGCAGTCGAGCAATGATCGCAGATCCCGTATATCGAGCGCGGCTTCTTCACCGTCGAGGCCAACATCAGCGAGCGCGCGCTTGGCGCCTTTCTCGGCAGCGCGTGCCAGCATCGCCTCGAACTCGGCGTCGGGTATGCGCACGAAACCCTGATCGGATCGGGGTGGTGTCATGACGAAACGATCCCGGCTTCCGTCGGCAGCGCCGCCGTGGTCCACGGCGTGCTGTCGGCCGGGTTCACGTCCCAGGTCGAGTAGACCGCTGAAGGCATATCCGGAGACGGCGTGCCGGGGGACGCGTCATAGTCCACACCGCCAATCCTCAGAAACCCAGCGATGCCGGTCGGCCCTGCCGTGCCGAGCTGAGCCAGCTGCTTCACATGCACGCCCGCGATGGCCGAGGCCCCGGCTGGACCCGTTGGCCCTGCCAGAGCAAATGACATGCGCTGACCGGCGATGTCGCTCGCCGCGCGGGTGGCGATGTCGCCGTCCTTCACTGCATCAACCCCGCCCGAAAAGGCGTCATAGGTCGCGACCAGATCGGGCGTGCGCCGGACAAAGCGCCGCCCGATGGTGGAGACCCCGTCGAGCACGGCGATATGGGCGTAATAGCAGGTCGAGTTGGAATAATAGTCGTGCAGCCCGTAGTTCCTCCAAAGACACTTAACTGGCTTGCCCTTACCACCGGTGTTCGGCGCGGTGGCGCTGCTCTGAAGGACACCATCGACGTAAAATTCGATGTTGATGTCGGCCGCTACGGTGACGCGCACATCTACCCAGTAGGCCTGTCCGGTTGCCGCAATGAAGGAGGAGGCACCATCGACATTTGTGTCCCCCATCGCCATGGCGTGGTATTTCTCATCATCGCGTTCTGTGCGGACACGGGCGATGAGTGCATTCGCATCATCATAAAACTCCAGAAACGTTCCGTCAGTGCCGATCCTGTGACCGTCAATAGATGGCGATCGGTAGCGAAACCCGAGCCAGACATCACCGCTGTGAGGTGCCCCTAGTTTCCTAGACACCTGCCTCGTTCAGTTTCCGCTGTCTGATTTCGAAGTCAACGGGCGACAGCATGCCGTTGTTCGTGTGCTTGCGTTTCGGGTTGTAGAACAGCTCGATGT
>Ga0316205_10000507_pt1 | contig 70715 bp, 59 predicted proteins | sample 3monthpyrite_MG_FD_204941 | JGI IMG/M metagenome (GOLD analysis project Ga0316205, IMG submission 204941) | Microbial mat bacterial communities from mineral coupon in-situ incubated in ocean water Damariscotta River, Maine, United States -... | ecosystem: Environmental > Aquatic > Marine >...
GTTATCGGATGCGAATAACAATAGGCCGGTGGCCATTTTTCAAGAAACGTTTTTTTACTTGCTTGAAAAAGTGCGCGCCAACCTACCAAGCAAAGAGGCGGGTGAGTTGGTGCGGTTAATCGACTCCACCACGATTGATTTAAATCTAAATCAATTTCAATGGGCGAAGTTTCGAGGCACGAAAGCCGGTATAAAGCTGCATACGGTGTACGACCCAAAAGCACAGGTGCCGACCTATTTTGAAATGACACACGCCAAAGTCAACGATCGAAAAGCATTATAAAAATCATCCATACTGGCGGGTGTAACTTACGTGGTAGGCCGCGCCTACAACGACTATAGCTGGTACTACGCATTAAATCAGATGGGTTCATTTTTTGTGGGGCGCATGAAAAAAGATGCGCGTTATGAAGTGATAGAAACACAAGAAAGTAAAACTGATTTTATTTTATCAGATGAAATTATTCAGCTTAGCGCCGCTAAATCCAAACGGGATTGCCCTATCTCGTTACGACGAATTACATTTAAGCGAGAAGAAGATCAAAAGATTTTAGTTTTTATCAGTAATGATTTAAAACGCAGTGCAGAAGAAATTACCGCGCTTTATAAACAGCGCTGGAAAATTTAATTATTCTTCAAATGGATAAAGTAAAATTTAAAAATAAAACATTTTTTAGGGCGAAGCGAAAATGCGGTAATGATACAAGTATTTGTAGCCATGATTGCGTATTTGTTGCTGAAATTAATTCAGTTAGGAATGCAAGAGTGTGTTTTGTTACAAAAAATAGCTCGACTGCTGAGCCTAAATCTCACCAGCCATCGAACGATTTATGAGTTGCTTTGCCGTGATCCCGATAGGCATAAGGGAGGTAAAAAAGCACTACCTCAGTTGGAATTAGAGATTGGAGTTTTTTAACCGGACACTAGTGATTGTAAGTATAAGATATAGCATAATGTTAAGACGTTTTTTTATGTTGTATCTAAAAAATGAGTGACTCACCAAATATAATTGTTTTACTTGCTGATCAGCTGCGCCGAAGTGCGATAAGTCTTTACGGCGATCCTAATATCCAAACTACAGCCTGCGATGAAATGGCATCATTAGGTGTGGCTTTTCGTAATGCATGTTCAACCTCGCCCGTTTGTGTTCCGTTTAGGTTTTCATTTATGACGGGTCAATATGCCCATAGTCGGGCTGTACCCAGTATTGAGTATCGTATGTCACCCACTGAGCGAACGTTGGCAGATGATTTTAATGATGCAAATTATGAAACTATTTATATTGGTAAATGACCTCTATATGGTGGCCATGGACGCAGGCCATTCAGCTCAGCTGAGCATGCAGCAACGCGTATACCTGAAAAATATCAGGGCCGTTGGCAGTAGTGGTTTGGTTTTGAAATGCGAAATATCCATTTTTATTCCTGGTACTTTCGAAGTAATGAGGAAAAACCCAAGCGCTTAAAAAAATATCAAACGGATGGCTTATTTGATTTAGCTATTGATTATCTGGGAAATCATCGAGATAAAACGAGACCATTCTGTTCTGTCGTGTCAGTGGAGCCACCACATCCACCATATCAGGCGCCGCCTGCATTAGAATAAAAGTGGCTTTTACGTAAAATTATCTTACCGCCAAACTTTAATGCTGAGTCTAAGGATGTCGCAGCTGAGCGCTTGCGAAAAAGGAAAATATATTATGCGATGATTGAAAACTTAGACGCGAATGTTGCTCGCATGTTTAAATTCTTGAAAAAGTAAGCTGAATAAAAAGATGATTGTTGTATTGTTATCGGATCATGGTGAGATGGGTGGGAGCCATAATGTTATGGCAAAGCAATTTCCTTTTGAAGAGTCAATCGGTATACCGTTTGTGGTTTTTGATCCATCTGCTAAAGATAGGGCAGGTGCTTTTGTTGACGATCCTGTTTCAACCGAGGATTTATATCCTACCTTGCTTGGTCTGTGTGGGATTACACCCAAACAAAAAATTCCTGGAGAAAATTTAGCGCCATTAATTAAAGGTGATTGTAGCTCTTTGGACGGAGAGGGAGTGTTGATCGAATTCGTATCCGAGCATCGTGCGCAGATGTCTTTTCATAGAAATACCTGGCGTGGCATTCGTACACGCAATTATAAATATAGTGTTTTAGGTGGGGCTGATGGAGGCAAACCCTGGCAGTTTTATGACCTTGTAAATGATCCTCATGAAATGCAGAATTTAATTAATAATTCACAATATTTAGCAGAGATAAGTCGACATCATTTATTGCGTCGAAATTTATTGGTAGATACAGAAGATCATTACAGTCTTTGTGTGACATATAAGTTCAAAAGCTTGAATCTGTTAAGTTAGTTACAGCTGTAGGGTTTATCTAATTGTAATATCAATAATTACTAGAGTTATCGATATAGTGTAAATTAAACTTTACAGTAAACTTGATTGATATCAAATTCGTGTAAGCTTTTCCTTACGTATAATTATTTTAAAATGTACTTATATTTAGCTATCTTATTGATACTAAATATTTAAAAAAATATTGCACGATTTTTGCTTAATAAATAATCCTAAATAAAAAATGAGTGGCTTTAACTCGATAAAGCTAAACTTCTATCCAATTTCTGTACGCAATTTCTATTTTAAAATATATTTTATATGAATTGTCAGTTTTATAGCAGCTAATAGTAGTGTTTTAATTTGATGTTTTTATCCGGAAAGTTGGGTAATTATGTAGTGCGTGATTCGGTCTTAAAAAATAATCTAAGTAAATATTTACAGTTACAGATTTAACGTTATAGATATTTTTAATTAAAAATAAATTCGATGTGTTTGAGTTTATAAAAACTGATTTTAAATTTTGGTGAGTTCTTAGATGGATTGTGCTTGTTTAATGCTGTGTGGTTTTTATTAAAAGGTATTTCATCAACGGGCTTCTCTAAAAGAGTGTGTGGTAAATAATTTAAATATAACATTTATTATAAGCGAGGGATGTAAAATGAGTGCAGTAATTGAATCTAGTACACGCGTTTTTGGTTGGGGCGAAAGGGGTTGTTTAGATGAGCAGGAAAAATTACCTGTTAATGATGGAAGCGTTTTAGTAACTGGTAAGATGAGAACGTTTACGGTTGAAGAATGCAATGAAATCATTCAATCTGTACAAGGTGTTTATGAGGGGGATGCTATTACTAGTGATGGAGGAACAAGTTTTTCAACTGAAAGTCGCATTACTAAAATGAAAACAATATATCCGAATTCTGAATTTGACTGGTTTTTTGATAAAATTGAGGATCTAGTTAAACAGGTCGCACCGCAATTTGATATTGATGTCACAGGTTTTTATGAAGGTGCACAAGTATATGATTATCCGGAGGGTGGCTTTCTTGATTGGCATATGGATATAGGTAAGGGAATAATGTCTGATCGTAAATTGAGTATATCAATTCAATTGTCAGACGGTGATTCCTATGACGGAGGGAATTTGGAATTTCTGGATACGAAGTCACAAGCGCCAAGAGTGCAGGGTGCGTCAGTTGTGTTTTCTTCTTATCGTATGCATCGCGTTTCGCCTGTCACTAGAGGTCATAGAAAATCTATCGTAACATGGGTGCATGGGCGACCTTTTCGTTAACTGAATAACAATAACAATCGCTTCGACTTTTTATTGCAGCTAATATTTTTATTAGCTGCAATTTTTTATTATTTTATACATGATATCTCCTTATGCATAATTCACAAATTTAATTTTCTGGTTTAATAAAGCTTTTGTTAAGTGCTATTTAATGCTCTTCAAGCAGCTGGTAAAAAATCGACATTTTTTACACTTTTTTCTTCTGATATATTTATATAAAACTAAGTTGTTGAAATGATTAAATAATACATGTTTGGTGCGGTTGTTGCTCTATGTTTTTTTGTGTAATATTTTAAGGATGAAAATGCAAGTGGTTGGGTTGATAGTTAGATGATTCATTGGTTTTAATGTTAATAGGCAGGTTTAATTTTATTTAATAAAAACACTAAATGGAAAGGGGATAGAAAATGAATAAAAAAATACTTACAGGGCTTCTAACATTTGCAGCGCTAAATTCTGTTTCGTCGGTACAGGCATTTAATAATGGAGATATTATTAATTTCAAAGCTGGTGAAAGACAATGTGCATATGGCGGTGTAGTACCAAACTGTAATTTTGATATAGTGAATGTTGTAGGTTCTTACTTTGCTATGGATACAAATGGTAACGGTGTGTTTGAACAAGCAGAGCGCTCTCCAATGAGCGTAGGCTCTGACGGTGGTATCGTTTTAGGTGCTATTCAAGCCTCACCAGATTCACACGGCGGTTGTCCTGATGGTACAGAGACTTCGCCTATAGATGCGCCATGGTGCTTTTTTGGTTCAACAGGTATGCATCAAACGATCGCTACCCCTGTTACAGATAATGGCGATGGAACACTTAACTTCACAGGTTGGGGGGTAACCTGGAATGGTATTCCGAATATACCTTTAGGGGGTGACCCAGTTAATTTTGCAGACGATACGGGCGCAGCAACTGTGACCTGTGCAAATGTACCTTGTAATATTGGTGATTCGTATTTCATCGATTATCTGGCCCATGTTCCTATCGGCGATCCATCAAATTTCGGAGGTGTCCCTTATAAATTGCATCTTGAAAGTGATACCCCCGATGTTCCAGTAGCAACTATTTTTATTAATGTTGCGGGTGGAAATATGCAGGAGTGTACAGCCGAAGGTGGTTCAAGTGTTCAAATGAGCGCTTCAACAACAGTTCCCGATGGCGATGCTATCTCAGTTGTTGAGTGGAGTGTTGATGGTGTAAATGTAGCTTCAGGCACTGATGTAAGTGTGTTTATTGCCTTAGGTGCACATCAGGTTTCTGCGTCGCTTACCACGGTTAATGGCCTGGTTGCGACTAAGTCAGTACCTGTGAATATTCAGGATACTATCAGCCCAACAGTGACTGCTGCCTTTATAGATAAGTATACTGGTAGCGTTTTAACTGAAGTTGTTAACGACTCGCGTGTAGTGATACAAGCTGAAGCTTCAGATATTTGTGACTCATCACCTGTGGTGACTGCAAATATCGGCGCACCGGTTGTTGATGGCCAGAAAATTAAAGTCATTCAGCACCACGGTAATGTTAAATTAAGTACTTCAAGCTTAGATTTAACTGTATCTGCAGTTGATGCTTCAGGCAATGGAACGGTAGCAAGTGCTAGCTTAGTCATTACAGAGTAACAGCGCAACTTAAACCGGCACAGATTTAATCTGTGCCGGTTTTTTTGTACTGTAAAAATTGTTTAATCTAAATATTAAGTCGTTTTGTCTGTGGATCTTGAATCGCCTGATTCCAGGCCGGTATAAAAAAATCTAATAATTGAGCTGATTGATATTTACAATGATCGCCGAAGGAGTGATGTTTCGTTATGTCTGGTTTGAATAAAAAACTTTTCTGATCAATTACTATAAATGAGATGCCGGTGTTTTTATATTCATCACCAGCAATACGAATTTGCATGGAGGAAGATAATTGTTGTGCCAGACGAATTAGTTGGTGGCCGTAGTGTATGGCTTCAGAGGTGTCTCCAGTTAATATTTGAGTTTGGGCGTTGCGATTGCCGCGACAAAATTTAAGTAAACCTTCTCTAATGCTATCTTTATCATATAAGTCAGCTTCTAAATCAGGTGTGAAAATAATGATTTGTCTTAGTGCATTATTAATCTCACCAATAATAATGTTACGAGCATCGTCGTTATTTTCAAATTTCTGATAATCTTTTGTTTTTTGCAGGCGCTCGAAGCCTGAACTATTGAAAAGAGACATATTGTTTAGCCTGCTTATTTATATGTTAGATATGTGTGGATTCTGTTTTAAAGTTGTTTTTCCATTGTTCTGTGTGGAATGCTAGCATCCATAAATTCTTCAGAGCAAATTTTAAAGTTTTGTTTTTCGTAGAAAGGCACTGCTACAGATTGGGCATGGAGAAATATTTTTTTCAGATCTTTTTCAATAGCGATTGATGTTAATGCTTTTAAAATGTCGGTACCTATTTTCATATTACGGTAGTTTTTTAAAACAGCCATGCGGCCTATGTGTCCATTTGGCTTAATTCGTCCACAGGCAATGGGGATGTTTTTATTCATAACTAAAATATGCTCGCATATTTCGTCAAACTCATCCCATTCCAAATTTTCAGGTACATTCTGTTCTTTAATAAATACTGCTCGACGTATTCCTCTTAAGTGATTTTTATTGTCTTCCCAGCAGGTTTTTTTAATATTGTATTTCATGTTGTGGTGTTTTAAGTAGATAAATTTTTCCAATGTACGATGGTGATTAGTTGTTATTGATTAAATATAAGCTGCCAGAATTATATAATTTTAAAACTATTTGCTGTTCATTAGAGGTAGATGAGATTAAAAGGTCTTTGCCGATTGTACGGTTTTTACAGAGTGATTTAGAAAACTGTTTTGATGTAATATACTCATTACCATCTATAAATAAATAAATTTTACTTTCATTTTGCATAAATGCAAATCGGCTGGCAGGGTGCCTTCTTAAAATTGCCCCATTGTCTATTTCGCAAATAATCTCGTCTAGTGAACCTGCCGCATTTTCAGGTGCTTGCGTGCATTCAGATTTTGGGTCGCTCATAAATTGCCCGAACCAGTGAGCTATTTCTTTATGCTCGGGGTTCAAGTAGTCCTTGAATATTTGTTTAACTCGTGTGATGGATGTTTTAGTTATTTCAGATGAATCGCTCTGTAATGTTAAGTCTGAATCCTGATAGGTTAATTTGGCAGAAAGGTTTTGCGTAATATGCGCAATAAAATCATTCAATAAATCGGCATGACTCACCGCACGATAGCCCACAGAAAAACTAACACTTTCACCAATCGACACACCGTGATGTGAAACATTAGGCGGAATATAAATCATGTCGCCGGGTTCGAGTATCCATTCTTGTTCGGCGTTAAAGTCTTTCTGAATTCTTAATGGCGTATCAGCAACCTGATTGTCATTAGTTACTTCAGCTGTGCTAATTTGCCAGCGGCGCTTGCCTGCGCCTTGAATAATAAACACATCATATAAATCAAAGTGCGGGCCTACGGAGCCCTGATCTGCGGCATAGCTGCACATTAAATCATCGAAGCGCCAGTTAGGAATAAAATCAAATAGATCTGAAATCCAGGCCAGTTCCGGTACCACTTTTTCTAAATCATTTATTACCAGTGTCCAGTGGGTTTCGGGTAAGTTTTGAAATACCTTGTCGTCGTGTGGGCCGAATATAGGTTGCCATGGGTGTTCGCCGTCTTTTTCAATTATGATTCGCGAGTTTACGTCTTCTTCGCAGGATAGACCGGCGAGTTCTTCTGCTGTTATTGGGGATTGAAAATTGGGAAAAGCCTGACGAATGACTAATGGTTTTTTTTGCCAGTAGTTTTTTAGGAAATTTTCTGGGGATAGGCTGCCTAGTGGAGAAATTAGTTTTTGCATTTTGGTAATCCTCTGCGGCGTGATCATTATTCGATGATGAAATTATGCTTAGAAAAACGCCAAATATTTTTAGAATCCCCCTCTTAGAAAAAGAGGGGTTAGGGGAGATTTATCTTTTAGTGTTAAAACAACCTGTAAGAGATTAAATCCCCCTTAATCCCCCTTTTCCTAAGGGGGAGATTTTACATCGCTATATTTTTTTCGTCTGCGCCACCGCATTACCAATATAATTCATTGGCGTCATATTAATTAACAGATCTTTACCTTCCTGCGGCATATCTAAGTTTTCAACAAACTCCTGCATAATTTGCTGATTCACTTTTTTACCACGAGTTAGTTCTTTTAATTTTTCGTAAGGTTTTTCAATGCCATATTTACGCATTACGGTTTGAATGGGCTCGGCTAACACTTCCCAGTTATTATCCAGTTCAGCTTCTAATGCCTGTGGATTAATTTCGAGTTTATTCAAGCCGCGCATTGCAGATGAATATGCAATTGATGAGTGAGCAAAGCCCACACCTAAATTACGCAATACAGTTGAATCAGTTAAATCACGCTGCCAGCGCGAAATCGGCAGCTTCATTGCGAGATGCCCGAACAGTGCATTAGCAATACCGAGGTTACCTTCGGCATTTTCAAAATCAATGGGGTTCACTTTATGTGGCATCGTCGAAGAGCCAATTTCACCTGCAACCGTTTTCTGTTTGAAATAGCCTACTGAAATATATCCCCAGATGTCGCGACTGATATCAATTAAAATGGTGTTAAATCTTGTGACCGCATCAAACAGCTCCGCCATGTAATCGTGGGGTTCAATTTGAATGGTGTAAGGGTTGAAATTTATACCGAGTGATTCGATAAAGTTTTTAGAAAAAACTTCCCAGTCAATTTCCGGGTAAGCAGAAAGGTGTGCATTATAGTTGCCAACTGCGCCATTGGTTTTACCTAAAATTTCAACGGCGGCAACTTGTTTGCGCTGTTTTTGTAAGCGGTAAACGACATTTGCAAACTCTTTACCCATGGTGCTCGGTGAAGCTGGCTGGCCGTGGGTTTTGCTGAGCATGGGTTGTTCTGCAAGCTCTAGCGCAATTGATTTCATTTTTTCAATGACTTCATCCATTTGTTTTAGCAAAACGTTATCGCGGCCTTCGGTTAACATTAAGGCGTGGGATAAGTTGTTAATATCTTCTGAGGTGCAGGCAAAGTGAATAAATTCGGTTACGGCTTCGAGTTCGGTATTGCCGGCAATTTTTTCTTTCAGAAAATATTCTACTGCCTTCACATCGTGATTGGTGGTGCGCTCAATGTCTTTAATACGTTGCGCATCTTCAACACTGAATTCAGTTTCGATACTATCTAAAAGGCTGATGGCTGCATCGCTAAATGCGGGGACTTCGTTGATGGCGGGTTCTGCGGCCAGTGCTTTTAACCAGCGCACTTCAACCAGTACACGGTGGCGAATTAAACCAAATTCACTGAAGATGCTTTGGTAATCGGAGGTTTTGCTGCCGTAACGGCCATCAACAGGGGAGATTGCGGTGAGTTCAGATAGTTGCATATTTGTTTCTTCTTTCGGCTAAAATGTGCACTAAAGGCACGCTGATAATTTAGGGTGGATTATACAGGTGCTGTGAGTTTTTCACAGTTGGATTGTGACTGCTGGATGACTTAACGAAAAATTTAAGCATGGGGTTGTTGGGGGACGGGGAGTTCGGGATTGGAGTCAAGTTTGATTTGTCTCTGCTATCAGAGTTATCTTGCAGGGTTACCTTGCATTAAGGTATCAAATTTGAATTCGACCCCAATACCCGGCCCCGATGCCAGTAAGTTAAGCTCTAAGTGCATGATGTAAAAAACATTAATTAATTTCAAGGTGTGAGCTCCCCCTTTGAAAAAGGGGATTAAGGGGGATTTAAAAAGCTTCAGGATTTTTTGCTCTATAAATAAAGCGTTTTAACCTGAGTGTTTTCAAATCTCCCCGCTACCTTTATTAATTGTTGTAACTAATTGAGCGTTTATTACATGATACTCGCTCCCGTCTTTTTCTAAGAGGGGGGTGATACTCTGTAATTCATTATAATTTCAATAACTTACCTCTTAGCATACTGGTATTGACTCCGCCCCCTAAATGCACACTAAATAAAGCTCGTGAAGGGCGTTATGTTGAAGTATTAACGGAGATAAAAATGAGAGATGTTCGCATAGAAAAAGACAGCATGGGCGAGTTAGAAGTGCCGGCTGACGCCCTGTATGGTGCACAAACACAACGTGCGATTAATAACTTTCCGGTGAGCGGGCTGGTGATGCCGCGGGCATTAATTGCTGCATTGGGCCAGATAAAAGCCGCCTGCGCGCAGGTGAATTGTGATTTAGGCGAGATGGATGCGGCGACTATGGAAGCCATTATAGCCGCATCAAATAAAGTCAGTAGCGGCGATTATGATGATCAATTTCCCATTGATATCTTCCAAACCGGCTCCGGCACCAGCACTAATATGAATGCGAATGAGGTGATCTCTCACCTTGCCAGCACTGATGATTTAAGGGTTCACCCCAATGATCATGTGAATATGGGGCAGAGCTCTAACGATGTTATCCCCACTGCCATTCATGTGAGCGCCAGTTTACAAACGGCTGAGCAGCTCATTCCTGCATTGAGCTATTTAAAAAATGCCATCGATAAACGTGCCGCTGAGCTGACAAAAGTGATTAAAACCGGTCGCACCCATTTAATGGATGCAATGCCGGTGAGTATGGCGCAGGAGCTCAGTGGCTGGTCAGCACAGCTGGGATTAGGCATTGAACGCCTGCAATCCGCATTGCCCAGAATCAGCGCATTAGTGCAGGGCGGCACGGCTGTGGGCACGGGTATTAACGCCCATCCTGAATTCGCAGAAAAATTTGCCAGCCAAATGAGCAAATTAAGCGGGCATGCATTCACCAGCAATCCGAACAAGTTTGAAGGCTTAAGCACACAGGATGCGGCGGTTGAGTTAAGCGGCCAGCTCAAAACCATTGCGGTGAGTTTAATGAAAATATCCAATGATTTACGCTGGATGAATTCCGGCCCACTGGCGGGAATTGGTGAAATTGCATTACCTGCGTTGCAGCCCGGTAGTAGTATTATGCCAGGCAAAGTGAATCCGGTTATCCCCGAGTCGATGGCAATGGTGTGTGCGCAGGTTATTGGTAACGATGCGACGATTACCATCGGTGGGCAGGCAGGTAATTTTCAGCTCAATGTTATGTTACCGGTGATTGCCTATAATCTATTGCAAAGTATTGAAATTTTAGCCAATGGTGCACGTATGATGGCGGATAATGCGATTAGTGGTTTTAGCATTAATCAGCAGAACATCGATGCAGCTCTGGGCAAAAACCCGATTTTAGTGACAGCACTTAATCCAGTGATTGGTTATGAATTGGGTGCTAAAATAGCCAAAATCGCATATGCGGAAAGTCGTGCTGTTTTAGATGTAGCTGAGCAGATGACCGATTTGTCGCGTGAAGAGTTGGAAAAATTATTATCGCCTGCAGCGTTAACTAAGGGTGGAATTACTAAATAGTATTACTAGTGGCCGGTTAACTTAAAAAATGTCGTCATTCCTGCGAAGGCAGGAATGACGAAGTGATATATTTTGTTTTCATGTTTAACGAAAAAGTTAATGCAATGAAAGGCTTGTGTATCAAGTCAGTAATTCACTTTTATAAACAGTTAACAGGATATTAGTAAAAAATATAAGTAAAAAACCAGTAATTATTTTGTTGGATGCATTAACTAAGGTTGTATAAATATGTTTAAAAATCTATTGGCCATAATTGGCTTTTTGAGTTTGATTATTGTAGGTGTGGTTGCAATTAACGTTCAGCCAGTGGTTGAAAGGTTAAATAGTTTTGATGAAAAAGCTATTGATACCTATATTAGTTTTGTCAAAAAACTATATGACTCCAGCTCTGCGGTTGAAGCCATGGTTGTTAAGTATAAAGTGGCTGAAGATGTGAGTGCTGATGATTTAAATACATCTATTTTATCAATAGCCAATGAACTAAATATTAAAAATGTTGGCGAGTTACCCTTGTCAAAGCAGGTTGTTGCCATGTCGGGCAAACCCTATCGTTATGTAAAAATTTATTTATTATGTAATGCTATGACCGCTGCAAGTATGTTAAATCACGATGATGCATATTCGAGTTTTTTACCCTGTCGCATTTCAGTAGTTGAAGATGAGCAGGGGCAGTTGTGGATTTATACATTAGATATGGATTTAATGATCTATGGCGGCAAACCATTACCACCTGCATTAAAAGCTGAAGCCATTACAGTGCGCGACACTTTGTATGAAATTATGCAGCGTGCCTCTGAAGGTGATTTTTAATTTTTATTATATTTAACATTGTGATCCACTGTTGTCCTTTTAACTATTTTTAAAATAAACGATTAGCTTGACACAATGGCGTTGCAAAAATTTAATGCTTCAGTTAAATAGGAAAATAAAAAATGACTTTGTCATTCCTGCTAAGGCAGGAATCTTGTGGCTTTGAATCGCCAACAGACACTGGATACCTGCCTTCGCAGGTATGACAATGGGATATTTAGTTTATTTTTCTAAATAATTAAAATCAAGTGTGTGAGCGAAAATGGATAATCTAATATCTAAAATTGCATTGTTAAATGAAATTGGAATTTCATTATCCGCAGAAAAAAATAGCCAACGTGTGCTGGAAGTGATTCTTGATGGAGCCAAAAAACTCACTAATGCCGATGGCGGTTCGCTTTATACACTGAATGAGCAAGATGAACTGGTTTTTGAGATTGTATCCACCGATTCGCTAAATATACATATGGGTGGCACTACGGGACACTCAATTGATTTCCCTCCATTATCATTACATGTTGATGGTAAGAAAAACTTATCGATGGTGGTAACCAGTGCGGTATTAAATGACAATAGTATTAATATCGATGATGCTTATGACGCGAAAGGTTTTGATTTTTCGGGCACACGCAGGTTTGATGAAACTACCGGTTACCGCACAAAATCATTATTAACCATTCCCATGAAAAACCATAAGGGTGATATTATTGGCGTGTTACAGCTAATAAATTCCATCTCTCATAAAACTCACGAAGTAGTTTCTTTTTCTGCTGAAGATCAAAAACTAGCCGAATCTTTAGCTTCACAGGCGGCGGTGGCATTAACCAATAAAAAATTAATTGATGAACAGAAAGCATTGTTCGAAGCTTTTATTAAATTAATAGCAACTGCTATTGATGAAAAATCACCTTATACTGGCGGCCATTGCAGACGCTTGCCAGAGCTAACGATGATGATTGCAGATGCTTGCGATAAAGATAATAGCGGTGCATTAAAAGATTTTAATATGACCGATAAAGATCGCTATGAATTAATGATAGCAGGCTGGTTGCATGACTGCGGTAAAGTGACGACACCTGAATATGTGATTGATAAATCAACCAAACTGGAAACGATTTACGACCGTATTAATACGGTAAATTCACGCTTTGATGTTTTGATGCGCGATGCAAAAATCAGTATGCTTGAAAAACAGTTGTCAGCAAAAGATAAAGGAGATGATGCTTTATATGTGCAGGCAAATGATGATTATGAAAAAGTGTTATCTCAGTTAAAAGAAGATAAAGCTTTTATTGCAATTGCCAATGTCGGTGGTGAATTTATGTCGCAGGAAATGCAGCAGCGGGTAAAGGATATTGCTAATTATCAAATCGATAACGGCAATGGCACGACTGAAAATTTTTTAGATGATGATGAAGTTAAGAATTTAATAATTCCTAAAGGAACATTAACCAATGAAGAGCGCCAGGTGATTAATAACCATATTGTAGTCACCATTAAAATGTTAGATCAATTGCCATTTCCAAAGCATCTTGAAAATGTTCCCGAGTATGCAGGTGGGCATCACGAAAGAATGGATGGTAATGGATACCCGAAAGGTTTAACCCGTGAGCAAATGTCATGGCCGGCAAGAATGATGGGTATTGCAGATATTTTTGAAGCATTAAGTGCGCGTGACCGACCCTATAAAGATGGTAAAAAACTCACAGAGTGTTTAAGTATTTTAGGGAAAATGTGTGTTGATAAACATATTGATCATGAGGTTTTTGATGTGTTTGTACGTGAGGAAGTATACCTGCAATATGCAAAAGCCTATTTAACCGAAGATCAAATTAATGAGGTGGATCATAGTTGTATTCCCGGCTACAGTGAAAATTAGGGGTTGTTAGCGGCTATGCAATGTGGCTACAGAGTATTAATTGATATGTTCGTTGAATAGAGGTGATTTTTAGCCTTTTTTGTCGCTTGATTATAACCCCTTGAATAGGTATATTGTACAGCCTCTTTAATAATAATCGCTTTATATTTATGTTACAAAAAGTTTTAAGTCTTTTTCAAAGTGGCCAGATTGAACAGGCTAGAGTGCTGTGCAAAAAACTAAGTAAAAGTGACAAAAAAAATTCCGATGTATTTGTGGTTTTAGGTGATATCAATAAGCAATTAGGTGAGTTAAAAGCATCCGAAAATAACTATAAAAAAGCTATTGATATAAAACCCGATTCTTCGCTTATACATACTCGTCTGGCAATGTTATTTCATATGCAGGGGCTTTTTTCGAAAGCGGAACATAGTTATAAGCAATCATTAAATCTAAATGCTAATCAGCCTGCAACTTACTTTAATTTAGGTTCAGTTTTACAGGAGCAAGATAAACTGGAAGAAGCTGAAAAGCATTACCGTGAAGCGATCCACAAAAAACCTGATTATGCTAAAGCCTACGCGAATTTAGGCTATATTCTGCGCAAGAAGAATATGTTGCAGGATGCAGAAATAAGCTATCGAAAAGCGTTAGAGTTTGAGCCTGAAATAGCAGAGATTCATTATAATATTGGCGGAACTTTACTGGAAAACGGAAAATCAGATGAAGCTCAAAAATATTATGAAAAAGCTATACAATTAAATTATAACTATGCTGATGCATGGTCAGGTCTTGGTACGGTTCAGTATCATAAGAATTTATTAGAAGAAGCATGCAATAGTTTTCAGCGAGCAATAAAAATTGACTCTAACTCTATTGATGCGTTACATGGTTATGCTAATGCGTTATCGGCTCTTGGTATAAATGATAAGTCGATGGAGTATCTGAAGCAGGTTTTAAAAATAGAACCAAACAATCAAATTGCTATTACTTCTCAGGGGTTTATTTATATTTCACTTGGAGAGCCTGATGAGGCCTTGAAGTGTGGTGAGAAAATTTTAAGGCAAGATCCTAAAAGTGCAAAAGCTCATGTGCTTGCTGCCAGTGCTTATGAGAAGAAGGGTGATACCCAAAAAGCATATGAGCATATAAAAGTATTCATTGATATGGATAATCCTGATGTTGATATTGCTTTAGTTTATCTTCTCGTTAGTAAAAAAACTGATCATATTGATGAAGCAATCATGTATGCAGAAAAACTCTTACAAATTTCAAATGATATTTCTGTGTCAAATAAAGTTCTTTTGTATTTTTCTCTAGGGAAAGCTTATGACTCGATCTGCGATTATAGTAATGCATTTATAAGTTATCGTAACGGAAATGAATTAAAGAATGAGACATTTGATGTGTCTAAATTCAATAGTAATGTTGATAATCTGATTAAAGTTTTTTGTGATGATTTTAAGGAAAGTTTACCATCATCAGTTGCAGCTGATTCGAGTAAGTTGATTTTTATTGTTGGTATGCCTCGTTCAGGAACAAGTTTAGTTGAGCAGATAATCTCGAGTCATGGAGGAGTGTTTGGTGCAGGTGAGTTAGACGATATAAATCATCTTGCACGGTCTGTCGCTGTTACCAATGAATCTAGTCAACATTATTCTCATAGTATTTTGATGCTTGATGAAAAAAAGCTAGCAAGTATGGCTGAAAAGTATATTAAATATGTTTCATCAATGTCTCCTGATGCGCTTAGATTTACGGACAAGATGCCATCTAACTATTTGCACCTTGGTTTAATTGAGTTGTTGTTTCCACAGGCACGAGTTATACATTGTATGCGGGATCCATTAGATACTTGTTTGTCATGTTACTTTCAGAATTTTTATCATAGCCATCCTTATAGTTATGATTTAAAGAATCTTACTCGTGTCTATGCTGGCTATCGTCGGATTATGCAGCATTGGAAGCGAGTTCTTGCACTGCCCATTTATGAAGTTAATTATGAATATTTGGTTAAAAATCAGGAGTTGATTACTCGCGAGATTATTGAATTTTGTGATTTACCCTGGGATGAAAACTGTTTACATTTTCATAATAGTAAGCGGCTAATCTGGACAGCAAGTTATGATCAGGTTCGCCAACCAATGTACACAAACTCTGTGCGGCGTTGGAAGAACTATGCTGACTACATAGAGCCGCTTAAAGAGCTGTTGAAAAGTTAAATTTCTTAAGGTTAACTAAGCAAGGCTGTAAGCTCTTAAGTTCTATCCTATGTGTTATTATTATTTTTAATGTGGGTTTTTTAAAATGCCAAATGATTTAATTATTACTGGAATTCCAAGAAGTGGAACCAGTTATATCTGTTCGATATTTAATATGGTTGAAAATACTGTAGTTATTAATGAGCCCGATGAAGTTCTACAAATACTTCATAATTCATCAAATGTTTCAATGTTAGAGTATTATGGTTTTGTGCGCGACAGAATAAAAAATAATTTACCGGTCATGAATAAAATTGTCGATGGTAAATTTATCGAAGATACAAATGTGGTTGATGTGCGCTCTGAGTACTTACCGAACGTTAATCATGAAAGCTTTATTTTGGGTACAAAAAATACACAAGTTTATCTGAGCTCTCTTGATAGGCTTAAATCCCAACTCGAAGGAGTCGTTGTTGTTGCATGTGTCAGACACCCTGTCGATACGATCGCATCCTGGTCAAATGTAACTTTCTCACACCTTAAAAATGCAGATCCTTCTTTTTTGACAGGGTATGCTGATGAAGATGGTATAAAGGCAATTAAGCGAGTATTGCAAAAGAAGAAAGTCGCTCAACGCTATGCTATGTGGTGGAATTATCTGGCGAAAATTTTGATTAAGCAATCATCAAATATTGTTTTAATACGCTATGAAGACATGGTGGTTAACCCACAAGAAACAATCGATAAAGTTTATGCTGCAGCGGATTTTCCAGTGAATATGCTAGAACCAATTGAGCCTTCATCTCCGCGTAGTTTTCGAGACAAATTAAGTTCTGATGTTATTGATTCAATTAATGAGTATTGTAAAAATTCAGCTGCTAAATTGGGTTATCAGCTGTAGTCTTAATCTTATTTTGTTTTATTTGTATTGAAATTTTTATTGTGGAATGGCAACACTATTTCGTACCTAAACTCGTTCAATTTTATTAATTTGATCCAATCGTACTTTCTCGAACTTCACTGGCGATAAATAATTATTAAAACTATGCGGTCGATAATGATTGTAGTGAGCAATAAATTCATCGCTCTGATACATTCACTAATCTGGAATGGCTGGATTTGTAACCTCTCTTATAACAATGTAATAAAATCGTTAACAGAAGCTGACTCTATTTATTAGGGATTTCGCTTTGCAACACAGCAAGAGGTTTTAGGTTTGTGGACAGAGGCAGGTATTAGCAATACTCAGTATCAGGTGCTTGAAAATGGTGAGTGGGCTTTTGTTAATGATCTGGCTAATCGTCTGGGTGCAACCCCGTTGAGTGATGTTGAAATTTTTGGATCTCATGTGTTGGGAATGGTTGAAGGTGGTTTGTCCTTGAGTGAAAATGAGCGCTGGGTGATGGAGCTTTCATTTTCTATTGACGGTGTCAGAACACGAACCTCAAGCGATTTTTATACCCGGGATATCAATATTGGTCATACGCATTATGGAAGTTACCTTGCTTGCACTGTAGTGGTGTCATTGCCGGGTGCTTTCTGGTTGTTAGCTTCTGGCTTACTTGGTTTTTTAGTTTCGAGAAAGCGAAAAAATACTAGTTTAAAAGTGCTTGCTATATCTGCCTTCGCAGGTATAGAAAAATTATGCTTTAAATTTTCATATCTATAAAAATAACAGTTGGCGCTATCTTTTATTTGAAGTTGGAAAAGTGATGTCAGGATTGTCGATATTTAGAAATTGAGTTACTTTTTTAGCTAAAACTGTATTGTCCTCTTCTATATCTATCACTAATAAATTATCTCTATTTTTAAAATGTTTTTGAACTTGTTTGTTATGTTTAATGTAAGTTTTTCGATATTGAGCAATATGATTTTGCGGGTTTCCATAACCATAAATCAACTGGCGCATTTTTGTTTTTTCTTGCCCTGAGTGTTTTAATAAACTTTTAATCCATCGGTCAGTGTTTCTTACAGTTAAGATAAATTTGCTTTCAGAGTAGTTTTTATCGAGATGTTCATAAATAAGTGGCCATGGATTGTCGCTAAAAAAATCAAACATTTCAATGGTGTCGTTTAGTGATTGTTGGTTCAGTAGTGACTGAAAGTTTTCTGGTTTTCCTGTGTCTACTGCACATTCAGACTGAATACCTAAGTTTAGTAATTTCATAGACTGAGCAACACTATGTAAAGAAGTGTAGCCCAGCTCATGCATAAAATGCGTAAGGCTAGTTGTACCTGTTTTATGAAACCCAATATTAAAAACTTTCTTTTTTATATTAATTGTCACTGCTGTCCCGTTAACTTAAAATTTGTCGTTATTCATTCGAAGTGGTTTTTCTATTTTCATATCTAACTGAAGCATTAAAGTCATAAAATATTTTCGTATCAGGCTAGTCATACACTTTAAAAATAGTTAATTAGACAGCAGTGATTCATTGTTATAAGTGTTTAGTGCTGTGGCATAAAAATCATTTGCTACTTTCTTCCATGTGTTTTGTCATTTGCTGAAATTTAATGTCATTTGTATAAGGGTTGTAGTGGTGGAATATGAATCTTTTCTTTTTGTTAAAGACTCTACGGTCATCTGATTCATTGCGTATTTGAAGTGGGTAGTTCGTCCACTCATTTGGATAAGCAGTAGCCTTGAATAATTTCTTAACGATGACTTCGTTAAGCGCGTGTTGATCATTATCTGTTTCTGTTTGCTCCAGTGTTTTTCGCCATATTTTTAAAAGCTTGTCGAGGTTGTGTGCGCGAATACCGAATATTCCAGAGCATATACCTGTTATAGAAGCTTTTACTATGGGTGTGTTTTTGTAGTCGTTAATATAACTGCCCGCCATAAACGCTTCAGTGTGCCACTCAAAATAAGGAGCGTAAGTAAAGTATATGGCATCGCTTTTAATTTCATCAAAAACTTTGCTTATGTTTTTCATTACAAGAATATCAAAATCAATATAAATTATTTTTTTATGTTTTGAAAAATCATAATATCCATTCATAAAAATACGAAAATTTCGTGGATCTTCTGATGGGAGATTATCAATGTGTACGCGAGTGATCTGCAGGTTCTCTTCGTTTTTTAATTCTCGTTTAAAATCTGTAAATACAATTATGTTGCCTTTAAAGCGAGAATTTTCGCGAATTGATTGAAGCGAAAGTTCCAGTAATTCTGCATTGTAATTCGTGTCTGAAAGGCAGACCAGTACAATAGCATTGTCGTGATTTTTCATTGGGTCGACTCCTCTGGAATATATATCGGAATATATTTCTGGTTATTAGTTTAGCTATAAGTGCGCTTGTCTTCTGGTGCTGCGCTTATTCCGTCTTGTAAAATGTATGTGTTAAAGCCGCGCTCATTTAATAAAAATGAAGCGGCAGAGCTGCGCCTGCCAGTGTCACAATACACAACATATTGAGTGTTGTTGTCGAGCGAATCTATTTTCATGCGTAAGAAAATCAACGGGATGTGGGTGTCACCATTAATGGCATTAGCCTGATGCTCTGCGGGTAATCTTACGTCCAGCCATTGTGCGCCTTCGTTAACTAATTTTTCACCTGCGTTGTAATCAACCCAGTTTAAAAGTGGTTCATTGAGCAACTCAAGAAAATCAGTTTTAGAGAGTCGACTTAACATGCCTTCGGTTAACATGGTGATGGTAGCATTGCGTTTGGCATTTGAAATTAAGGCTTCTTCTCCAAAAGTGTCGCCGTCTTTTAGCTCGGCGAGCTTAATGCCTTTTGGCTGATTTGGCATCGCACGGGTCACTAATGCGCGGCCTTTTTTGATGACATAAAAATAATCGCCGTCATCGCCCTGCGCAACAACCTTCTCACCGGCTTTAACCGGTAGTGATTCCATGCGCATAAAAATGGCCTGAATATTGGCCGGGGGAATGCGATGAAAAGCTTCGGTTTGCAGTATGCGCGACATCCAGTCGTCATCGCTATTGGTATTGCCTACGCCTAACTCAGCAACCTGAAAGTTACCGGTTTGATCCCAGGTCAGCATAACGTCAACTAAATTGGCGTCAATTTTAAATAGCACGCAGTCGGTGCGCGCTTTGGCGGTGACGGTGCGGGGCAGTATGTGCACGATCGCATTCAGGCTATCTGCGGTGCCGCTTTTAATGCTCTTTAATATACTGGCGTCGCCATGCAGGTCGAGCTCACCTTTTAATAAGTAGTATTGAACGTTGTCTGAGTCGCCTTTATTAAACAGGGTTTCGTTGGCATCGAGTTTAACCAGCTTTAGCTGTTTAAGTATTTCCTCCAGGTTTTCCGGGTTCAGTGCATTCAGAGGCTGATAGCGTGCCAGCAGGGCGACATCGATGGGTGCGCTCATTTGTGTCCTTGATTAATAAAATGATTTATACATTTAAATAAATGGCTATTGCACCAGAGATTGCTTAGGTGAATAGGCAACGATCACAGGTTATAAAATAATCGAATTTTATGCAAAGAATTATATGTGATTCTGGTGAAAATTGAAGTCTAACCGTTGCCGGCCTGACGTGTTACATCCACATATAATTTAATTTTCTGGCCGGGTTGAAGGTATTTGCTGGTTAAGGTGTTCCAGCGTTTTAAGTCTTTGATACCAACATTAAATTTTTGTGCAATTAAATAAAGTGAGTCACCATTGCGAACCCGGTAAGAAATACGTTGAATGTTATTTCTACCGTGGCTGGCAGTGGTGCGGTTGCCGGGGGTTTTAGTCCAGATAATCAGCTTTTGGCCGGCGCGTAACGGGTCTCGAATCGCCATGCCATTCCAGCGTGCAATGCTGTGGGAGTTCACCTTATAAGTGCGGGATAAATCCCAGAAGGTATCGCCGCGCTGCACAATATGGGTGACTTTAATGCCTTTGCGGCGAATGTTTTGCAGTGTCTTTTTGCGTTGATACGCAGTTAAATTATAATCTGATAATTTGCGGCTGGAGACTGGAATCACCAGGTATTTACCGGCGCGAATATTATGTGAACGTAAATGATTGAGTCGCTTCAGGCTTTTAACCGACACCGAGTAACGGTCGGCAATGTGGCTAAGGGTCTGGCCTTCTTTGATTTTATGGCGCTTCCATTTTATGCGTTCAGACGTGGGTACCGATGCGAGATTTTGCTCAAACGTTTGTGCGTTATCCACGGGGATTAATAAGCGGTGCGGGCCGTAAGGTGCGGTGGCCCAATGATTAAAAGCAGGGTTGAGCTGGTAGAGTTTATCCAGCTCAATTTCGGCCATATCCGCCGCCATTGCTAAATCTAGCTGGGCGCTGATGTCGATGGCGGTAAAGTAGGGCGTGTCATCCACACAATTCAGGGTGATGCCGTGGGCAGCCGGGTCTGCAATTAAGCGTTTAAGTGCGAGGAGTTTCGGCACATAGGCCTGAGTTTCTTTGGGTAGGTCTAAGCTCCAGAAATCTGTTGGCTTGCCGCGTTTTTTATTATTACGAATGGCGCGGCGCACGGTGCCGGAGCCGGAATTATAAGCCGCGAGTGCATGTAGCCAGTCGCCTTTAAATTCGCGGTTTAGATTTTCCAGATATTTCAGTGCCGCCTGCGTAGAGGCATAAACATCGCGACGCCCGTCATACCACCAGTTTTGCTTTAAGCCGTAAATTTTACCGGTGGAGGGGATAAACTGCCAGATGCCCGAGGCGCGGCCATGGGAATAAGCAAAGGTTTGGTAAGCGCTTTCAACGATGGGGAGCAGCACTAATTCGGTTGGCAGTTTGCGTTTTTCAGCTTCGTTTAATACATAGTATAAAAAGGGTTCAGCACGCTCTACTACGCGGTCTAAATATTTCTGGTGTTTGGCATACCATTTGAGTTCGGCGAGCAGGCGCGGGTTGTCCTGAATGTCGTCGAGGCTGAAGCCTGCACGCACTCGATTCCAGATATCTGGCATCGGTTCCGCTACATAATCTGCTGGATTAATGTCAAACTCTTCGTCTTCTAGCTCTTGTTGTGCAGCAAGGTAAGCATCATCAAAAAGTCGCTTAATCTTTTCGCTCTGGATAATTTGCTCGGGAGTTTTGGGGGGCTGGTAACTGGGGTCATCAGGCTGGGTGCAGCATACAGGTACGCAGCCAATAAGCGATATGCTTAAAAATGCAGCAGTTATAGGTTTATGTAAATTATAGCTTTTGAGGCGAAAAATAATTGAATTCAACAAGTTATCTGCTTTTTCTAATAAAGTGGTTAATACGCAATACATTGAAACAGAGTGTAAATCATTCAATCTAATATTGCTTGAAATTTTTCTCAGTTAATTTTGTGTATTTTGAGTTTATTTAAGACCTATTTCAGGTAGTATCGTGCCCCATGAATAATGAAAAAATAGAAGTGTATACTGACGGTGCCTGTCGCGGCAACCCGGGCCCCGGTGGCTGGGGGGTGTGGCTGCGATTTGGCGAACATGATAAAGAATTATTTGGTGGTGAAAATAATACCACCAATAATCGCATGGAGTTAATGGCGGCGATTAAGGGGCTGGAGTCACTCAATCGTGATTGCGAGCTGGTGCTTTACACCGACTCTAAATATGTGATGCAGGGCATTACCGAGTGGATCGAAAACTGGAAGAAAAAGGGCTGGAAAACCGCCGCCAAAAAGCCGGTTAAAAATGTAGATTTGTGGAAGCGTCTGGATGCAGCCAGAAAATCGCATCAAGTTGACTGGCAGTGGATAAAAGGCCATGCAGGTCATGAAGGTAATGAGAAGGCGGATGAGTTGGCGAATAAGGGTGTTGATAGCCTTTAGTTTTTGAATAGGGGTCGGAGTCAATGCCAGTAAGTTAGGCGCTAAGTGCATGATATTAAAAGATATAAATTAATTTCAAGGTGTGACCTCCCCCTTAGAAAAACGGGAGTGCGAATATGTTTTTAAGCTTTCGGTGAGCAATGAAAATGAACTGAGTCACTGGGGGGAATTTAAAAGGCTTCAGAATTTTCTGCTCTATAAATAAAGCATTTTAACCTGAACGTTTTCAAATCTCCCCGTCACTCTGGCCGCTACCCTGTTAAATCTGATTTGATACTAAAACATTTACACTCCCTCTTTTTCTAAGAGGGGAGTTAACATTAGCCAGTTTAAATTAATTAAAACCAGCAGAGTTTTTAAAAATGCGACAAATTGTACTTGATACAGAAACCACCGGCTTAGAACCCAAGCAGGGTCATCGCATCATCGAAATCGGTTGCGTGGAAATTATCAATCGTAAAATCACTGAAAACACCTATCACCAATATATCCAGCCCGACCGGGAAAGTGATGAAGGCGCGTTTGAAGTGCACGGTATTAGTTCTGAGTTTCTGGCAGATAAGCCGCGCTTTGGTGAAATTGTTGAAGACTTTATTCAGTTTATCAATGGCGCAGAGCTCATCATTCACAACGCACCTTTTGATATTGGCTTTCTCGATAACGAGCTCGCCATGCTAGACCCGGTGTGGGGCAAGGTAAGTGATCACTGCACCATTACCGATAGTCTGGTGATGGCGCGCAAGAAACATCCCGGGCAGAAAAATAATCTGGATATTTTGTGTAAGCGCTATGAAGTGAATAATGCACGGCGCGAGTTACACGGCGCGTTACTTGACTCGGAGCTACTGGCTGAAGTTTTTTTACGCATGACCGGCGGTCAGGAAATGCTGGCACTGGGCAGTAGTGCTGGAGGAAATGATGCCAGTGGCGGCAGTAATGTGAGCCCGATTAAACGCCTGGACAGTAACCGGCCGCAGATTAATGTGATTCGGGCAAATGTGGATGAACTGGAATTGCACCGGGGCAGGCTGGATGCGTTGGGTGATGAGTGTGTTTGGGATAAGTAGGCTATAAATCTCCTCTTAGTAAAAGAGGGAGTGTAAATATTTTAGTATCAAATCAGATTTAACAGGGTAGCGGCCAGAGTGACGGGGAGATTTGCTTTTGGCGTGTTAGGGATCAGAGTCAAATTTGACTCCAACCCCTAATTCCACCCCGACTCATAATTTCCAATTCTCACGAATTTATAACATCGTCTGCCAGGGAGCTTATATCATGAACCTATCCGCTATACTCAGGTCAATAAAGTACATTTAGCGTAACCCCCTTTGAGTATTCAAGCATGAGCATCATTATCAGATCCGCGTCAAAACACGATATTAAATCATCAGAAATCACCAGTGAAAGCGATTACTTCAACCGCCGGGAATTTATTAAAAAATCTGGCATTTTAGTGGGTGCTACCTGGGCAGGTGGTTTAAGTTTAGCGGCTTCGGCAAAGTCATCAGAATATGGCAATGACTTTTCCAATCTAATTAAAACACCCTATGGCAAGAATGAAAAATTAACTTCGTTTGATGATGCTACCAGTTACAATAATTTTTATGAATTCGGTACGGGCAAAAAAGATCCGGCCAAAAATGCCACGCAATTCAAGACCGATCCCTGGTCAATTACGGTTGCCGGTGAAGCTAATAAAACCGGCACGTTTCATTTAGAAGATATTTTAAAACACGCACAAATTGAAGAGCGCATTTATCGCTTTCGGTGCGTTGAAGCCTGGTCAATGGTGGTGCCGTGGGTCGGGTTTTCATTGGCGGATATGTTGAAGCGTTTTCAGCCAACCTCAAAAGCAAAGTATGTTCAATTTGATACCTTGTTCGATCCGCAACAAATGCCAGGCCAGAAGCGCCGCGTTTTAGACTGGCCCTATCGCGATGGTTTACGCATGGACGAAGCGATGAACCCGTTAGCCTTCATGGCGGTTGGGCTCTACGGGCATAACATGCCGAATCAAAATGGCGCACCGATTCGTTTGGTGGTGCCGTGGAAATATGGTTTTAAAAGTATTAAATCGATTGTGAAAATTACCTTTACAGAACATGAGCCGGTTTGTACCTGGAATGTTACCGGGCCAAAGGAATATGGTTTTTATTCTAATGTAAATCCGCTGGTAGATCATCCGCGGTGGAGTCAGGCAACTGAACGTGTGCTGGGTTCAAGATTCTGGGATCCAAAAAACAAAACTCAAATTTATAATGGTTATGGTGAGGAGGTTGCGCATTTGTACAAAGGTATGAATTTGCGCAAGTATTTTTAAATTAATAGTGAGTTTTCCTCTTATATGTAAAGAGAGTGTATGTTTTAAAAGTTAAATCCCCCTTAATCCCCCTTTTTCTAAGGGGGAGACTTTTAGTCCCCCTCTTAGAAAAAGAGGGGTTAGGGGAGATTTAAAATCTCACCACCTATTCTAAAATTCAGGAGCCAAAGTTGGAAGCCGTTCTAAAAAGTAACCTATTTATGCAATTAAAAGAAAAATTCCCTGGTGTAAGTTTTTTCAAACCACTGATATTTATTTTATGTTTGTTACCATTTTTATTGTTAGTAATGAATGCCATCAATAATAATTTAGGCCCCAACCCGGTAGAAGAAATAATTCGTACTTTAGGTGACTGGGGAATTTATTTTTTATTGATAGGCTTAACTATTTCACCCGCCAGAAAAGTTTTTAAACAAAACTGGTTATTTCGCTATCGCAGAATGATTGGTTTATTTGCTTTCTTTTATGTCAGCATGCATTTTTTAAGTTATATCTGGTTCGATCAATTTTTTAGTATTGATGATATTGTAAAAGATATTATTAAACGCCCGTTTATCACCATTGGTTTTATTTGTTATTTATTGTTAGTGCCGTTAGCACTTACCTCAACCAATGGCATGATGAAGCGATTAAAGAAAAACTGGGGACGTTTGCATAAAGTGGTTTACCCGGTTTCTATGCTGGCCTTGTTACATTATTTTATGATGGTTAAAGCGGACTATTTAGTGCCGGGTGTGATGCTGGTAATTTTGAGTTTGTTGCTTGGGTATCGGGTGTTTTTGAAGTTTAAAAGATAAAAGAAAAAAGAAAACGCAAATGAACGCAAATAAACGCAAATGTTCATGCTTATGCGCCTACGGCACATAGCGCCTGTTTATATTTATCTGTAAGTGAAAAGAAAGATCTAATTTATTAATAGCAAAACAACAAACTAATATAATATGAAAGAAAATTCGCCTTAACTACTGTTTATCTCCTGTAATCACAGTTTATTAAAATTAGGTGTAGTGAGCCGCAGGCACACAAAATGAACATTTGCGTTTATTTGCGTTCATTTGCGTTTTCTTTTTCTTTTGAATTTAAGTTTCAACTTCAACCAAAAACCGCCAGCCAACTAAACCGTTCCCAGGTCCAGTACAGCCCCGTCACCCCAATCATCACCGACCCCGGCAACGTAATATAGTTATGAAAGTGTTGCTTGTTTTTAAACCAGTACGTGATACCAAAAAAGGCAGTGGTCAAAATAATCAGCTGGCCAATTTCAACCCCGATATTAAAGCTAATTAACGCGGTTGCATAAGCGCTTTCGGGCATGCCGAATTCTGCCAGTACACTGGCAAAACCTAAACCGTGTAATAAACCAAACCCAAACACCAGTGCCAGCCGGCTGGTTTTTAATTTGTGTGCAAAGATATTTTCAATGCCGAGGTAGGCGATAGATAGTGCAATTAACGGCTCAACAATGCTGGCGGGTAAACTGATAACATTAAACATCGCAAGGCTTAATGTAATTGAATGTGCCAGTGTAAACATGGTGGCCTGCATCGCCAGTGTTTTTAGATTTGTGCTGAGCAGGAAAATGCCGAGTATAAATAAAATATGGTCCAGGCCTTTGGGAATAATGTGTTCAAAGCCGGCGAGGGTGTATTCGCTAACCACTTCAAATAAGCTGGGTTCAGTAAAAATAGCTTCTAATGAGAACGGTTTGCTGGGCTGATCTTTACGCAGCCATTGCCAGCGTGACCAGTGCCACTTTTCATTGGCTTCATCTATTTGCCTTACGCGCACGGCATTGTCTGAAAAGCGTTCCGGATAGTACCAGCTAAGTTGTTTGGTTTGGCGGGGCAGCTTGCCTTCAAAAACAATCAGGCTGGTTCTGGGGACTTTGGTATAGCCGGGTTCGGGAATTTGCACATCGCTGAGGTTTAAGTCGGCCTGTTGTTGATCAAATTTTAGCTGTATTTCTTTAGTTAGCTCAGGTGCGAATAAAATAAATTTCTGGTGTAGCTGTGCAGGTTGCAATACTCTTAAGTCGTCATAGTCCTGTGCATTGGGGGCGTCTTTGGTGTTTTTATATTTTGAATTGATGCCGGTGATCATGGCCTCAATGCTGGCGCGTAGCTCCACTCTGTAATGACCGTCTGCATATACACTTATTTCGACTAGAGCGGGTTTTACAATATCAGCGGTGCTATACTGCGTAACGAAAAGCGCCGATAGTAAATAGAGCGCAATTGCATAATGCATTTTGCGGATTGCAATACGAAACATAATGGTATTTCTAAGCATTTGAAAAATCAGGAAATATTGGTTATTATTGGCGAATAGAATTATAAGCATTCAATGCATCATTACAATAGCCCGTTGGTAAATATCGACTAACAAACGGGCACACATATTCACACGGACATTAGCGATCAACTTTTTATAATAACCACCATTACAAATTAGGTGAGATATAACCATGCCATTTTTAAATAGACGTACTTTTTTAAAATTATTAGGTGCAGCGGCTGCAACCGCAAGTGTGCCTTCGCTTAGTGGATGTTCTGATAAATCCAGCTCTACACCCGTAGCGGCAAAGCCACAGGCAGACCCATATGCAATGCCGCAGGGCTTCTACGACATACCCATGAAAGGTAATGTGCGTATTTTACATATCACCGATGTGCATGGTCAGTTAAACCCGGTTTATTTCAGAGAGCCGAATGTTAATTTAGGCGTAGGTGAAGCTTATGGGCGACCACCGCATTTAGTGGGCAATAAACTATTAACCGCCATGGGCTTTGGTCCTGACTCACCAGAATCTTATGCTTATACATATTTAGATTTTCAAAAAGCCGCAGAAAATTTCGGTAAAACGGGTGGCTTCGCACAAATCAAAACCTTGTTAAATCAGCTGCGAGATACCGCCGGCGGTAAACAGAATACAATCACTATAGATGGTGGTGATTTATGGCAGGGCTCGGGCACCGCGTTATGGACTCGTGGCGTTGACATGGTTGAAGCTTCAAACATTATGGGATTAGACGTAATGGTTGGGCACTGGGAATTCACTTATAAAGAAAACGAAGTGTTGAGCAATGTCGCTTTATTTAAAGGTGATTTCATTGGCCAGAATGTGCGTGTTAAAGATGACTCGATGTTTGGTGACGAATATCCAACCATGGTTGAAAAATTTGATGGCAGTGGTTTATATGATGAAGATACCGGCCATGCTTTCCGCCCGTATGTCATTAAAGAAATTAACGGCGCACGTATTTGTATTGTCGGTCAGGCCTTCCCGAGAACGGCTAATGCTAATCCGCAGGAGTTTTTTCCTGACTGGTCATTCGGTTTGCGCGAAGACGATATGATCGAGCTGGTTAAAAATATTAAAGCCGATGAAAAACCTGATGCGATTGTGCTGTTATCTCACAATGGCATGGACGTGGATATTAAAATGGCAGAGCGAGTGCCAGGTTTAAATGCGGTATTCGGTGGTCATACACATGATGGTATTCCTAAGCCAATCAAAGTTAAAAATGTTGACGGCGGAACTTGTCTGGTGACGAACGCAGGTTCAAACGGTAAGTTTGTTGGGGTAATGGATTTTGATATTCAGAATGGCGAAATCAAATCTATGGATTATAAAATGCTACCGGTTATTACTGACTGGCTAAATCCGGATAAAGAAATGCAAGCCTATTTAGATCAGCTGCGTGAAACGGTTTACGATAAAAATATTATCGAAAGTCGCGTGCAAAAATATTTTTATAATGAAGCCCGTGTTGGCAAAACCTATAAAGAAATTCTTGATGAAAAATTGGCAATTGCCGATCGTTTATTGTATCGCCGCGGTAATTTCATGGGCACATGGGATCAGATTTTATGTAATGCTTTACGCGAAGAGCATGGTGCAGATGTTGCTATGTCAGCCGGTGTACGTTGGGGCACAACCACATTAAAAGGTGACTGGATCACCATGGAAGATGTGATGACCCAGTGTGCAATTACTTACGGTGAAACCTATGTGAGCGAAATGACCGGTCGTGATTTGCTGCGCATTTTAGAAGGCGTTGCAGATAACTTATTTGATGTTGATCCATACTTACAATCCGGTGGCGATATGGTGCGCGTTGGTGGTATGGATTATACGATTGATCCATCTAAGCCTTTATATCAGCGTATTACCGATGCGAAGCTGGATAATGGTCATGTCATTGATCCTGAGCAAACCTATAAAGTGTCAGGTTGGGCAACGGTGGGTAAGGCGCCTAATGGTCGTTTAATGTGGGATGTTGTGCATGATTATATTGTGAAGAATCGCGGTAAAGATAATGTATTGCGTTTGCCTAAAATTAATCACCCGACTTTGGTTGGTATTAAAGATAACCCGGGCATTGCAGATTACCCCGGTAAAATTAGTTAAGGTAAGGTTTCTTAGTTTGTAGAAGCGAGGTTTGTAGGAGTGAGCTTTAGCTCGCGATTTATTGTTTCAGTTCGCTAGTATAAACTATGCACTTTAGTGCAAGGCTTTAGCAGAAGAATTAAAAAGTCTCCCCCTTAGAAAAAGGGGGATTAAGGGGGATTTAAAAGACTTCAGTGTTTTTTGCTCATAAACAAAGCGTTTTAATCTGAAAGATTTTAAATCTCCCCCAGCCCCTCTTTTTCTAAGAGGGGGGCTGTTAACTAATTTTCATATATTTGGCCAAGTACTGAAACGACTTTTAGTCGTTGTAATTCAACCTATGGACTTTCAGTCCATAGTCGTTGAGTTTAGGAAACATCGCGAGCTAAAGTTTGCTCCTACAGGCAAATAAAAAGGCACCTTTTAAGGGTGCCTTTTTATTTGTCTGTATTTTAATTATCCGCACAATAAAATTTGCAGGATTTATTTGCATCCAGCAAGCACTTCTCGAGTTCTCCAATGCAGCTTGCTCTGCAGGAATCCAGATCAATTTCTTTTGCATACAAATTAGCTTTGCAGGTGGCATTGCAGGTTTTATTAATGCGGCTGCAGTCATAACCCCTTACACAGGATTTACAGCCTTCGGACATCTCATTAATTGAGGTGCTGGCGAATGATGCTGATACGATTCCGAAAATAAATAACAATACCCCGATTGTGAAAAAGCGTTTGTAATTAAATTTCATTTGCGTTCCTTTGTTTTTGTTGATTAATAATAGATTATAATTTCCCAAAAATCAGATAGTCACTTACGGAATTAATATTTAAATGCAATTTTCACCGCCCTTAATTAAAGGCAAATTAATTAAACGTTATAAACGTTTCTTAGCCGATGTCACATTAGATAGTGGTGAGGAAATAACCGCGCACTGTGCTAACACGGGCGCCATGACCGGCTGCATGCCTGCAGGAGCCAATGTCTGGTTGAGCGTGTCGGATAATCCTAAGCGTAAATATCCCCATAGCTGGCAATTGGTTGAAGTGAAGCCCGATGTGCTGGCTTGTATCAATACCAGCTTAACCAATAAATTAGCCCATGAAGCTTTAATGCAAAATCAGATCGAGGAACTTAGCGGCTTTGAAAGTTGTCGCAGTGAAGTGCCTTACGGTGATGAGGGCAGTCGAGTTGACTTTGTGCTGGAGTATGCAGATTGCAAAGCTTATGTTGAAGTGAAGCATGTCACCTTAAGTACAGAAGAGGGTGTGGGCAGTTTTCCCGATGCGGTAACCAAACGTGGACAGAAGCATTTGCGTGAGTTAATTCAACAACTTAAATGTGGTGATAGGGCGGTTCTGCTATTTATAATCATGCGCACTGATGTTAACCTTGTCACCCCGGCAGATTCAGTGGATGCCGAGTATGGACGACTGTTGAGAGAAGCCGTTAGGGAAGGGGTGGAAGTGCTAGCGTATCGGGCAAAAATAGACCCGACGGGAATGTCGATAGACAGAGCGATACCGCTGATGCTTTAAGTTGAACTTTAAATGTATGGCCTGACGGCAATGCCAGTAAGTTAAGAGATAAGTTATTTAAATGATAATGAATTACAGAGTGTCTGCTCCCTCTTAGAAAAAGAGGGGTTGGGGGAGATTTGAAAACGTTCAGGTTTAAATGCTTTATTTATAGAGCAAAAATTTCTGAAGCCTTTTAAATCCCCCTCAATCCCCTTTTTCTAAGGGGGAGGTCACACCTTGAAATTAATTAATGTTTTTTAATACCATATACTTAGCACTCAACTTACTGGCATTGGGCCTGACGGCAATGAATTTTTGATTATAAAATAATCAATATAAACTAATAATAATTAAGAACCCCTAACTAATATGTTTAGACCGAAAGAGCTTTATATCGGCCTTAGATACACAGGCGCCAAACGGCGTAATGGATTTGTGTCATTTATTGCTTTAATTTCCATGCTGGGCATAGCGCTGGGTGTGGCGGCACTGATTGTTGTGCTCTCTGTTATGAACGGTTTTGGCAAAGAGCTGCGCGAACGTACCCTGGGTATGACTGCCCATGCCACGGTTACTGGTCAGGACGGTAAGCTTTCAGACTGGCCAGCCATTCAAATTAAAGTTGCTCAGCATCCTCGGGTGCTTAACTCTGCACCCTTCACCCAAAAAGAAGCCATGTTAAGTAACCGCAATCGAGTGAGCGGTGCGATTATTCGTGGCGTGCTGCCCGAGCAGGAAATTGGCGTATCTGAAATTGGTGACAAAGTGGTGTCGGGGCGTCTCAGTGATTTAAAGCCCGGTCGTTTCGGGATTATTTTAGGGCGCGAACTGGCCAATGCCATGGGCGTATTTGAAGGTGAAAAAATCACTGTAATAACCCCGCAGGCGAATGTCACGCCGGTGGGTGTTATGCCGCGCTTGCGACGCTTTACCGTTGTGGGTGTATTTGAAGCGGGCATGCATCAGTTCGATCGATCGATGGCCATCGTACACATGCAGGATGCACAGAAACTATTCAGCATGGGCGACAAGGTTGACGGGGTTCGCCTCAAACTCGACGATATGTTTAGTGCCTATGAAGTCACCCATGAATTAGATCGAGAGATCGGCGAAGATTACTGGGTGCGCGACTGGACCAAAATGCACAGTAACTTATTCAAGGCGCTGAAAACCGAAAAAGTTGTGATGTTTATTATTCTGTTGCTGATTGTTGCAGTGGCGGCCTTTAATATTATTTCAACGCTGGTCATGACGGTAAATGACAAACAGGCAGACATCGCTATTTTGCGCACCATCGGCATGACCCCCAACAGTTTAATGTGGGTGTTTATTGTGCAGGGTGTAGTGATTGGTTTAGTCGGCACCTTTTTAGGCGTTGCGCTGGGTGTGCCGATTGCACTGAATGTAAATGAAATTGTCGGCTTTTTTGAAGGCTTAATGAATACTAAATTTTTACCGGCCGATGTGTATTACATTACTGAGTTAAAATCTGATTTACATTTATCAGATGTTTTAACCTACACTGCATCCGCCTTTGGTTTGTCTGTGCTGGCAACCATTTATCCTGCCTACCGCGCTGCAAGAGTTCAGCCCGCAGATGCATTGAGGTACGAATAATGTCAGTACTTGATCAATTTTCCGAGTCACAGATCTTCCCTATGGGCACGGGTTCACCTGTTGTAATGGAAGCGCTCGATTTGTGTATGACCTACGATGACGGTGGCGGTAACAAGCTGGAGATTTTAAAGAATGTCAATCTTCGTGTAAAAGCCGGTGAAAAAATTGCGATTGTCGGGGCGTCTGGTTCCGGTAAAAGTACGCTACTGCATTTGCTTGGTGGGCTGGATAAGCCTACATCGGGGCAGGTGTTTATTGATGATAAAGACCTGCTTAACATGTCTGAAAAAGCGCGCTGTCGAGTGCGCAATAATTACATGGGATTTGTGTATCAATTTCATCATTTGCTGGCCGAGTTCAGTGCCGAAGAAAATGTCGCGATGCCCGCATTAATTCGTGGCACCAGCCCTTCACAGGCGTTAAGTCGGGCAGGAATGTTGCTGGATAAAGTGGGCATGACGCGCCGCTTAAAACACAAGCCCGCAGAATTATCGGGTGGTGAGCGTCAACGTGCAGCGATTGCACGTGCGGTGATTAACGAGCCACGCTGTATTTGTGCCGACGAGCCCACCGGTAATTTAGATAAGAATACTGCAGAGCAAGTGATTCAGGTGTTGCTGCGATTAAATAAAGAATTTGGTACGAGTTTAATTGTGGTTACCCATGATATGGAATTAGCCAGAAAAATGGACACGATTTACACCATTGAAGATGGGCGCCTTCAGGCGCTATAAAATAGACTATAATCACTCACCATCGTATGAATGTGAGTGATTTTCTAACTTGAAAATAATGATTTAATGTCTAAACATTCAAGCAATCCCCCAATCATTTCAAAGCCGCTAAACCAGCGCTCGCAATATTTATTAAAAACCTTAATCAATTGTTATGTGGATGAAGGTGCGCCGGTTGGCTCAAAAACCCTCGCCGAAACCGCCGGCTTAAATATCTCCACCGCCACCATTCGTAATGTAATGGCGAATTTAGATTCAATGGGATTAGTTTCTGCGCCACATACATCTGCCGGTCGCGTACCGACCAATATGGGCTTTCGCATGTATGTGGATTCAATGCTGGAATTCAGTCCGCTAGAAGCCGCAATTACTGAAAAATTACAGCTCCAGCTTAATGCCGATCAGGATAAAGATACGCTGATTAATATGGCGAATAATTTACTGTCGGATATTACGCAGATGGCAGGGGTGATCACACTGCCTAAAAGTGGCCAGCTGAATTTACGCCGCATTGAATTTTTACCGCTACCCGATAAAAAAATATTAGCGATTTTAGTGGTCAATGAAAAAGACGTGCAGAATCGCATTGTGCATGTTGATAAAGATTATTCACAGGACGAATTAATCAAAGTCTCAAATTATTTAAACCAGCACTTCATGGGCAAAGATATTTTTCAGATTCGCGCACTGCTGGTGAAAGAAATGCACAATGCCAGAACCCAGGTGGATGCATTAATGGCGGCGGCGGTAAGCTTAGCTGATCAGGCACTGAAACCCGATGACGAAAATGAAAGTTACCGCTTACAGGGCCAGTCGAATTTAATTCGCTTTAATGAAAACGATAATGCCAACCAGCTTCAACAGCTGTTTCAGGTGTTTCAAAATAAGCGCGACATGCTCGGTTTGTTAGATCGCTGCATACAGGCCGATGACATGCAGGTGTTTATCGGCTCGGAAGCGGGTATCGACGGGTTGGAGGATTTCAGCGTAATTTCTATGCCCTATGGCACAAAAGAGCAAACCTTGGGTGTGCTCGGGGTGATTGGCCCGACGCGCATGGAATATAGCAAAGTGATATCGGCGGTGGATATTACTGCACGGTTTTTGAGTTTGGCGTTAGGGGCTGAGGATGAGCCACGCTAATTAAGTATTTGGTTAAATTTTAAATGATTTTAATCAATATTTTTTTGAGAACCAGTTTGAGTTTTGTTAATTTGTGTTTGACATCAAGAGTTATTAAATTATGCTACAAAATGGAATATGGATATCAGCTTAAAATAATAAATATAATATTCATATAATACTAAAAATGAAAAAAACCAAAGGGGTTTATGATGTCCCGTTTTCTTGTTTCAGTGTGTTTGTTGTGTGTTTCTTTTGTCTCTCTTGCTGCTCGTAATGATGTTCTCGTGATTGTTAATAATAATTCGCGTGCTTCTGTTGAAGTTGGTGAATATTATGCAGCTAAACGTGATGTACCATCTCAGAATATTGTCTATCTGAATTCTCCTGCAAATTTCTTTGTGTCATGGGATGAGTTTAGAAGTATGCGTGATCAAATTATTAAACATATTCAGTTAAATAATCTTCCTGCAAATATAGCGCCGGCTCAATGTGTCGAAGGTGCTGTCGGCCCATATGAAGATACAAAATATTATTGTGCGAATAGTATCAATCAAATAAAAGATAGCTCTACTATTCGATATATCGTTGTAACAAAAGGTGTTCCTGCCAGGGTTAAGGTTGATGGGTCAGAGCTTGCATCCAAAAATGCTCCAGCTACTGTCGATAATTATTTGCGCCATTGGTTAGTGAATTACTTTGTTTCTGATGTGTCATTCTCTTCAGATATTCGTGCGGCTGCTTTTCTGGATGGCAGTGGTATGCGTTTGGTTGATCCATCGCAGGATGCGGAATTAATTATTGGAAGAGTTGATGGCTTGAGCACTGAGGCAGCAAAGTCTCTGGTTGATCGAGCTATTAATGCCGAGCAATCTGGCGTGTTTGGTAAGTATCATGGTACAGGGCAGTTTACGCCAAATGGTATTGGTTCTATGCACTGGAAAAACTTTGCTACAAATAAAAGTGTTTATGGCACACCTGCAAGTACTGGCTTTTTTGGTGTGCAAAATTATGGAAATAGTTGGCGCTATCAATTTGGTTTGTTGGGTGAGACGCAACCCGAGTGTGTTGATTATGAGAATAATTATCTAAGTTTTTCAGCATCACTGGCAACGGGTAAAGCTCCGTCTTCCTGCATGGTGAAAATTTCTGAGCAATTAGCCAATGAAGCAATACCCGGTGTGAGTCGGTCTCGAATTCCTTTGGCGTCTGATGCGTTGGTTTATATTGGCAACCAGGATGGTCAGGCAATTGGTGCAGCGGGCAGAGATTTAAAATCAGTTTCTTTTAATAATTTATTAAATTGGCGCCGCAGTACTGATGCATGCGAAGCGTTATGTACTGATGATCTTTGTCGGCAACAATCAACAGATGTCTTGAAAGAAATTAACACCCAGTGTGTGGGTGTGAGTGATGGATTTATTGGTTATAACTTACAGTCATTCCCGGTCGCTTATATGTCTGCCTGGCCGACTGACTGGCATGCTAGCAATGGTGGTGAAAAATACCGTTTAGCTTTTCCATACATAAGAAAAGATATTGGAGTTGATGATGCGTTTAGTGTGGCGTTTGGTAACCCTGATCAGGTTGATGTTCCGGTTTGCTATGCAGGAACAAGTGCTGATGGCGTAACTGCACCTTGTTATGAAGATAAGATTCTTTATTTTGCACAGACTATTGAATTAAGTTCTATTCCACAGTCGGGCAAACAATTTACGTTACGCTTGAATTATAGAACTCAGGATTTATTGTCGTCACAAACGGCGCCAACCTTGCAGGCGAAAATATTACCGCTGTCCAAACGATTGTCTGATAATAAATCAAACTACTACGAAGTAACCCCAGCAACTAATCTGGCATTACTCTCAAATAATCAAGTGGATTGGGTGGATGCTGGTGACAATACTTTAGTTTTATCCCTGGATGAAAGTCAGTATGAATTAAATAGTAATAAAATATATCTTTTGATTAAGACTAATGTTGCATTTTCTGGTCAACTTGGTCTGGATAATATTGAGTTGATCGATAATGATACAGGTTTGAATTTAGTTGCAAACGGTAGTTTTGATCAGGGTTATAAACAGGTAAGTGGTGGAGACTTTGCATCTAATTATCTAAGCCGATTAAACGGAACGGCCTTTTGGGGAAGTGCGAGCCATCATGAGTCGGGTGGTCATTCTTTTGATACTCACATAATGGAAACCTTTATTTACTTTTTCAGAGGTTTGCCATTAGGTGACGCTGTCTGGTTTGCAGAAACGTATAATAGCGGATTCTTGTTTGGTGACCCGCTTTATTCACCACTTGCAACCTGGTTAAAAGTTAACAGTAATCACCCCGATGGATTTGTTGACGTTGGAAGCTTGCCGTTAAGTGGTGATGCACTCAATGGTACGGCATCACAGGTTAGCTCTTCGTATCAAATTGATTATTGCTTTGGCGATGATTTTTATGAGTGTGATAAATCGGGTAGTTGGCAGTCGACAGGATTGTCGGGTATTGGTGGTGCTAGAGATTTATCTTTTGGTTCCTGGGAACCAACGGGCTCTCCGGACCGTAAATATGTTTTGCGTTTGGCTGTAAGTACTAACAATACACTAAATGGGAAGTCGCAAACTTTTTATGATTACCGACCTGTTCAAGTTGTTTTTTCAGCAACAGATTATGATGGGGACGGTGTAAGTAATGATCAGGAAATCGCTTTATCCTCTAATCTTTATAACGCTGATTCCGATGGTGATGGTCTCGATGATGCACAGGAAGTTGCTCTGGGTACGAATCTAAATGCTGCGGATACAGATAGTGACGGTTTAACTGATAGTGAAGAGGTAAATACATATAGCACAAATCCATTGTCTAGTGATACAGATGGTGATGGCCTTAATGATAATAGAGAAATACAGCTAGGAACTGACCCGGCTAACCCTGATACAGATGGTGATGGTTTCGGTGATGCCGAAGAAGTGGCTATTGGCATGGATCCATTAGTTGCCGATGCTCAGGCTAATCCCTGGATTGGAACTGTGTCCGGTCGAGTGACAACCGCCGATGGAAAAGGCGTGGCAGGTATTACCTTTTGGGATGCGCTACGTTATCCGCAAACGGTTACAACGGATGAAAATGGTTACTACGTTATTCGTGGATATCAGCAGGGGGATTATGTTTTCTTAATTGCCTCAGGTGTAAAAGGTTATACCTTGAGTAAAGCGGGCTGGAGTGAGCAGTCTTTTGTTCATGATGGTGGTGCTGCTGCTGCGTATAATTACATAGCCGTGCAGGATGCAGGTACTGTTTCCGGCAAAGTTGTAATGGATAATGGTGATGCATTAGGTGGTATTACGTTCTGGATGGCGCATCGTTATCCAGAAACGCTAGATACGGTATCTGATGGATCGTTTATCGATTATAACTATGTGGTTGATGAATGGGTTTGGCCGATCTTGTCGGGGGTAGATGGTTACTCGATAACCCCGGTAGGCTGGAATGGCTTTGGATTTCAGCATGATGGCACTGCAATGCAGGGCTATGAATATGTTGCTGCCCCTAAAGCTGACACGGTTTCAGGTCGAATTCGGACGCCGGATGGAAAACCGGTTGCAGGTTTAGAGTTATGGGATGCGATTAAATACCCGGCGAGTAAGCAAAAGACGCGATCTGATGGCGGGTTTATTTTTACCGGCTATTCAGTAGGGGACTATGTTTACCCGATTACGGCGCCAACATCGGAGTATCGTCTGGTCAAAGCGGGTTGGAGTGGAAGCTCATTTCAATATAATGGCAGCGCCATAAGACATATTGATTATGTGGCTGTGTCAAACTCAGCTGAATGGATCGGAACTGTTTCCGGTCGAGTGACAACCGCCGATGGAAAAGGCGTGGCAGGTATTACCTTTTGGGATGCGCTACGTTATCCGCAAACGGTTACAACGGATGAAAATGGTTACTACGTTATTCGCGGATACCAGCAGGGGGATTATGTTTTCTTAATTGCCTCAGGTGTAAAAGGTTATACCTTGAGTAAAGCGGGCTGGAGTGAGCAGTCTTTTGTTCATGATGGTGGTGCTGCCGTTGCGTATAACTACATAGCCGTACAGGATGCGGGTACCGTTTCCGGCAAAGTTGTAATGGATAATGGTGATGCATTAGGTGGTATTACGTTCTGGATGGCGCATCGTTATCCAGAAACGCTAGATACGGTATCTGATGGATCGTTTATCGATTATAACTATGTGGTTGATGAATGGGTTTGGCCGATCTTGTCGGGGGTAGATGGTTACTCGATAACCCCGGTAGGCTGGAATGGCTTTGGATTTCAGCATGATGGCACTGCAATGCAGGGCTATGAATATGTTGCTGCCCCTAAAGCTGACACGGTTTCAGGTCGAATTCGGACGCCGGATGGAAAACCGGTTGCAGGTTTAGAGTTATGGGATGCGATTAAATACCCGGCGAGTAAGCAAAAGACGCGATCTGATGGCGGGTTTATTTTTACCGGCTATTCAGTAGGGGACTATGTTTACCCGATTACGGCGCCAACATCTGAGTATCGTCTGGTCAAAGCGGGTTGGAGTGGAAGCTCATTTCAATATAATGGCAGTGCTATAAGACATATTGATTATGTGGCTGTACCCAGATAAACAATAAAACCTGTTTGGTTTATCAAAGGGCGATGAGTTTTCATCGCCCTTTTTGTGTGTGTTGAAGTCTAAATTAAAATTGTAAAAGCTCGTCTTTAATCTGTTAAGTCCCTTGAATCCCCAATGAATATCCCCATATTGCAAACAGACCTAACAATTTGATGGAGATCTAAAGATGTCAAACGAGGAAATCCTCGATAAGAATCAACAAGATGCTGAGGAAATTATGTCCGAAGAAGAGGCGCTGGATGCGGTTAATGAAACCGAAGGTGAAGCACTGTCTCCCGAAGAGATGATTGATCGCCTGGATGCCGCAGAAAAGAAAGCCACTGAAAACTGGGATCAATTACTGCGTACTAAAGCCGAAATGGATAACATCCGTCGTCGCACTCAGAAAGATCTGGAGAATGCTCACAAGTTTGCGCTGGAGAAATTCATCTCGGAAATGCTGGCGGTAAAAGACAGTTTAGAGCTGGGTGTTAATGCATCACAGCAGGAAAATGCCAGTGTTGAAAGCTTGCGTGAAGGCAGTGAAATGACATTGAGTATGCTAAGTGGTGTATTTGAAAAATTCAATGTGGTTGAACTGGACCCGCTAGGGGAGAAGTTTAATGCAGAGCATCATCAGGCGATGTCGATGCAACCCAGTGCTGAGCATGAGCCGAATACGGTAATGGCGGTGATGCAGAAAGGTTATCTGCTCAATGATCGTCTGGTGCGCCCGGCGATGGTGATGGTGTCGAAGGCGGCGGAGTAATTCAATATGGCTCCTCCTTGGAAAAAGGGGAAAAAGGGGGATTAAGGGGTATTTAGCTTCTAAATCTCCCCCAACCCCTCTTTTTCTAAGAGGGGAGCTAAAAGAAAACACTCGAACCATTGAAAAAATAATACCTGCCCTTATCTAAGGGTTAACAAAGAAATCGTAGCAAAACCGTTACAACAAATTTAGCATTTTGGAGCAAAACATGGCAAAAATTATCGGCATCGACCTGGGTACTACTAACTCCTGTGTCGCAATTATGGATGGTGATGCACCGCGCATCATTGAAAACTCTGAGGGTGATCGTACAACCCCTTCGATCGTTGCATTCGGTGACGGCGATGAGGTGATGGTAGGTCAGTCTGCAAAGCGTCAGGCGGTGACTAACCCTGAAAACACACTGTTTGCAGTTAAACGTCTTATCGGGCGTCGCTTCGAAGAAGAAGTGGTGCAGCGTGATATTAAGCTGGTGCCGTATGAGATTATTAAAGCAGACAATGGCGATGCATGGATTTCTGCACGTGGTAACAAGATGGCACCCCCCGAAGTGTCTGCGCGTATTCTTCAAAAAATGAAGAAAACAGCCGAAGAATATCTGGGTGAAGAAGTGACCGAAGCGGTAGTAACCGTACCGGCGTACTTCAATGATTCACAGCGTCAGGCGACCAAAGATGCGGGTAAAATCGCCGGCCTTGAAGTTAAACGTATTATCAACGAGCCAACCGCAGCGGCACTGGCTTACGGTATGGATAAAAAGCTCAAAGGCGATTCTACCATTGCGGTTTATGACCTCGGTGGCGGTACCTTCGACGTATCTATCATTGAAATTGCAGAGATCGACGGCGAGCACCAGTTTGAAGTGCTGGCAACCAACGGTGATACCTTCCTCGGTGGTGAAGATTTCGACATGCGTTTGATTGATTATCTTGCTGATGAATTCAAGAAAGACAATGGCATGGATCTACACAACGATCCACTCGCACTGCAGCGTTTGAAAGAAGCCGCAGAGAAAGCCAAAATTGAGCTGTCTAACAGTCAGCAAACCGATGTGAATCTGCCTTACATTACAGCTGATGCATCTGGCCCGAAACATCTTAACCTGAAACTGACTCGCGCTAAGCTTGAGTCACTGGTTGAAGATCTGGTTGAACGCACGATTGCTCCTTGCAAAACTGCATTGTCTGATGCGGGTTTGAGCGTAGGTGATATTCAGGATGTAATTCTGGTCGGTGGTCAAAGCCGTATGCCAATGGTGCAGGAAGCGGTGAAAAACTTCTTTGGCAAAGAAGCGCGTAAGGATGTGAATCCGGACGAAGCGGTTGCCATGGGTGCCTCAATTCAGGGTGGTGTTCTGGGTGGCGATGTTAATGACATCCTGCTGCTCGACGTTACACCTCTGTCACTGGGTATCGAAACCATGGGCGGTGTAATGACCAAACTGGTTGAGAAGAACACAACGATCCCAACTAAAGCGGCACAGGTGTTCTCAACTGCGGATGATAATCAGTCTGCGGTAACTGTGCATGTGTTGCAGGGTGAGCGCGAAATGGCGAGTGGTAATAAGTCGCTGGGTCGTTTTGATTTGCAGGATATTCCACCGGCAGCGCGTGGTGTTCCACAAATTGAAGTATCATTCGACATTGATGCAAACGGCATTCTGAATGTATCAGCGAAAGATAAAGCCACAGGCAAAGAGCAGTCTATCGTGATTAAAGCCTCTTCCGGTTTGTCTGATGAAGAAGTGGAAAACATGGTAAAAGATGCGGAGGCCCATGCGGAAGAAGATCGCAAGCTGAAAGAACTGGTTGAAGTGCGCAACACCGCAGACAACCTCATTCATGCCTCTGAAAAATCACTGAAGGATCTGGGTGACCAGGTTGAAGAAAGTGAAAAGACAGCGATTGAAGCAGCAATTACCGAACTCAAGGAAGCGGTTGCCGGTGACGATAAAGAACTTATCGAAACTAAGACTACAGCATTGACTGAAGTGGCGGGTAAAGTTGCTGAAAAAGCTTATGCACAATCACAGCAGCAGGAAGGTGGTGCCGCCGATGCGGGTGCAGAAGCCGCCGGTGAAGCACAGGCTAGTGATGACGAAGTGGTTGACGCTGAGTTTGAAGAAGTGAAAGACGATAAAAAGTAAGTTATTGTCATAGGCATTGAGCCGTTACAGAGTGCCTGGTTTTTTAGCCGGGCATTTTGTGTGTTTAAACGCGTGAAAAGCATGTTGTCCGCGAATGAACGCAAATGAACGCAAATGTTTTGGGTTTATGCGTCTGCAGCGCATTACACCTCATTTAAAGCTTTTGATTTTATTTGCGTTTATTTGCGTTCATTTGCGGACAAAAATAAATTTAGAGACAAACAAGCATGTCAAAACGAGATTATTACGAAGTTTTAGGAATATCTAAAGACGCTAACGAAGCGGCCATTAAAAAGGCATTTAAGCGTTTGGCGATGAAACATCATCCGGATAGAAATGCGGATAACGCAGAAGCGTCGGAAGTTAAATTTAAAGAAGGCAAAGAAGCCTACGATATTTTATCCGATCCACAAAAACGTGCGGCCTATGATCAATACGGGCATGCGGGTGTAGACCCTTCTGCCGGTGGTGGAGCTGGTTATGGTGCCGGCGCGGGTAACTTTAGTGATATTTTCGGTGATGTGTTTGGCGATATCTTTGGTGGCGGCGGAGGCGGTGGTGGTCGTAGCCGCTCTTATCGCGGCTCCGATTTGCGTTATAACATGGAGCTGAATCTTGAAGATGCAGTTGCTGGTACAACCGTTAAAATAAAAATTCCGACCTTAGTCGGTTGTAAAACCTGCTCGGGTAGCGGCGCTAAAAAAGGCTCATCGCCAACGACCTGTACTACCTGTGGTGGCACCGGGCAGGTGCGTATTCAGCAGGGGTTCTTCTCGGTTCAGCAAACCTGTCCCCATTGTCATGGGCAGGGTAAAACCATTTCTGACCCGTGTAATGATTGTCACGGGCAGGGAAGAATTGAAGAGCGTAAAACGTTATCTGTGAAAGTACCTGCTGGTGTGGATAATGGTGATCGTATTCGATTATCCGGCGAAGGTGAAGCGGGTGAAAATGGCGGGCCTTCAGGCGATTTATATGTACAGGTGCATGTAAAACCCCACGCTATTTTTGAGCGCGATGGCAGTAATCTTTTATGTAAAATGCCGATCAGTGTTGCAACGGCAGCACTCGGTGGCGAGCTGGAGGTGCCAACATTAAACGGTCGTGTTAAGCTGAAAATTCCCGGCGAAACACAAACCGGTAGAATGTTCCGCTTAAAAGGCAAAGGCGTTAAGCCGGTGCGTGGTGGAATGGTAGGGGATTTACTGTGTAAGGTTGTGATTGAAACACCGGTAAAACTAACCTCTAAACAAAAAGAGTTATTGCGTGAGTTTGAAAAAAGTATTCATGGCGATAATAAAAATCATAATCCACAGGGCAGCAGTTGGGTGGATGGTGTAAAGAAATTCTTTGACGATATGAAATTATAATGCTGACACGCAGACAATTATTTACTCATTTAGCGGGATTAGCTGCCGGTGTATTTGGTGGTCGTGCTGTTGCATCGCAAAGTGCATCCGCTGATAGTGATGAGCTACGTTTTCCCGGTGACCCGACCGATCATAATGTTGTGTATCAATTTAATAAAGCCAGCGAAAAATATCACGATGGTGTGCTGTTTTCTGTTGGTGAAATGGTGCGTAAATACGGTGATAATATTACGATAGTGGTTACCACGTTTGGTGCCGGTATTCATGTTTTAGCTAAAAGCCCCGAACGGCCTGTCTCAAAGAAGAATAAACAAATTGTAAAAAGTTTAGCGAGCTATGGGGTGAAGTTTCATGCCTGCGGTAACACTATGAAAACATTAGGTTGGGAAAAAGAAGACCTCTATGATTTTGTTGAAATTATACCCGTTGGGGCTGCCGACTTATTAGAGTTACAGGAACAGGGTTACGCTTACATTAGTTTGTGATTTTTAGATTATAAAAACCGTTTTAAAAAATTAATATTTAACGGTGTAAAAATTATTAGAGAAACAATATGTTAAAAATTGCAATTACCGGCGCCGCTGGGCGCATGGGGAAAACCTTAATCGAAGCTTGTCATCAAGCCGAAGGCTGTAGTGTTAATGCGGCTATCGAACGCCCGGGAATGAGTTTAATCGGTGCAGATGCAGGTGAGCTTGCCGGCGTCGGCACGCTTAATGTTCAGCTAGTCGATGACGTGGCAAGTGTTGTTGATGATTTTGATACATTAATTGATTTTACTTCAATTGAAACGACATTAAATAATCTTCAAATTTGTAAAGATAATGGCAAGCATATTATTATCGGCACCACCGGTTTTAATGATTCACAAAAGCAACTCATAAAAGATGCAGCACAAAAAACAGCAGTAGTATTTGCACCTAACATGAGTGTTGGTGTTAATCTGTGTTTAAAATTATTAGAAATGGCTGCTTCAGTTTTAAATGAAGATTACGATATTGAAGTGATCGAAGCGCATCATCGACATAAAGTCGATGCGCCATCGGGTACCGCATTACGCATGGGTGAAGTGGTAGCAGAAACACTCGGTAGAGATTTAAATGAATGTGCGGTGTATGGACGGGAAGGTCACACCGGCGCACGCGAACCCGGCACGATTGGTTTTGAAACGATTCGTGCGGGAGATATTGTCGGTGAGCATACCGTGATGTTTGCCACCGAAGGTGAGCGCGTGGAAATAACGCATAAAGCATCCAGCAGAATGACCTTTGCAAAAGGTGCAGTGCGTGCGGCTAAATGGCTGCAGGGGAAAGATAAGGGACTGTATGATATGCGGGATGTTTTGGGGTTGTAAAAATTAAAGAAAAAGAAAACGAAAATGAACGCAAATAAAGTCAAAAGCATAAAAAGTTAGGTGTAGTGTGCCGCAGGCGCACAAACCATACATTTGCGTTTATTCGCGTTCATTTGCGTTTTCTTTTTCTTTTAATATATTAAAAATATAAAAAGGTAAATTATGAAATTTGCATGTGTATTTCCGGGGCAGGGCTCACAATCATTAGAAATGATGGCGGAGCTGGCGGAGGCTTATCCAGTCGTAAATGAATTATTCACTACGGCTTCAGATGTGCTGGGTTACGATTTGTGGAAAGTGGTACAGGAAGGACCTGTTGAAGAGTTAAATAAAACCGAAGTTACTCAACCTGCGATGTTAGTTTCAGGGGTTGCGGTTTATGAAATTTTAAAAAGCAAACTCGGCGATGATGTGACGCCAGAAATTATGGCGGGTCACAGTTTGGGTGAATATACCGCACTAGTATGTGCCGGTGCTTTACAGTTTGAAGATGCGGTAAAGCTGGTGGCCGAGCGCGGCAAGTTAATGCAGGCGGCGGTGCCCGATGGTGTGGGTGCAATGGCCGCTATTCTCGGTTTAGAGGATGCGGTTGTAAAAGAAATTTGTGAGATGTGCAGCGATGATAATTTTGCGGTGCAGGCAGTGAATTTTAATTCTCCCGGACAAATTGTTATTGCCGGTAATGTGCAGGCGGTTGAAACTGCGATGGCAATTGCAAAAGAAAAAGGTGCAAAGCGCGCATTGAAACTTCCAGTCAGTGTGCCTTCACATTCTAACTTAATGGAAGGTGCGGCTAAAAAATTAGCGCTTTATTTAAAAGATGTAAAAATTAAAAAAGCATCAACGATACCGGTTATTCAAAATGTGGCGGCAAGAAATTATGCGAAGCCTGCTGATGTTAAAAAGAATTTAGTTAAGCAGTTACATAATCCGGTTTTGTGGGTGGACAGTGTCAATAATTTAATTAAGGAAGGTGTGGATACCATTATTGAATGCGGGCCGGGTAAAGTATTAATCGGTTTGAATAAGCGCATTAATAAAGATGTGGCGCATTTTACAATTAATAATGTGGATACGCTGGATAAGACGTTGGAAGAAATAGCGTCTTAAATTTCGATAAATTTTGTTGCATTGATTATGTCAATAAAGTTACGTATTAAATAATTTTAACTTCGTCATTCCAGCGAAGGCTGGAATCTAATGACTTTTGTTTGTTAGCATACACTGGATACCTGCCTTCGCAGGTATGACGAAAATATTAGTTAAGGTCATATCATGAACTTGGAAAATCAGATCGCTCTCGTTACCGGCGCCAGCCGTGGCATCGGCAAAGCCATTGCAGAAACACTAGCCGCAGCTGGTGCAACCGTAATTGGCACCGCAACCTCAGATGGTGGTGCAGAAAAAATATCAGAATATCTTTCAGCTAAAGGTGGTAAAGGTATGTGCCTTGATGTGGCCGATGATGCATCAATTAAAGAGGTGTTCGCCGCCATTAAAGAAGAATTCGGCGCAATCAGCATTCTGGTAAACAACGCGGGCATTACCCGCGATAATTTATTGATGATGATGAAAGACGATCAGTGGAATGACATTATTCAAACCAATCTGACGTCGATTTTTAAAATGTCGAAAGCCGTCATTCGTCCGATGATGAAGGCGCGCAGTGGACGTATTATTAATATCACCTCGGTAGTCGGTTTAACGGGTAACCCGGGGCAAACTAATTACTCGGCAGCGAAAGCCGGGGTTTCAGGTTTTACAAAGTCACTGGCACGTGAAATTGGCTCGCGTAATATTACCGTGAATTCAGTGGCACCTGGTTTTATCGATACAGATATGACCCGTGAATTACCGGATGAGCAGCGTGAAGCTTTAATCTCACAAATCCCATTAAACAAGCTGGGCGATCCGCAGGACATCGCCAATGCGGTGGCTTTTTTAGCATCACCCGAAGCCAGTTACATTACCGGTGAAACGATTAATGTAAATGGCGGGATGTATATGCCTTAAAGAATAGCCCCCCTCTTAGAAAAAGAGGGGCTGGGGGAGATTTGATTCAGCATTTAAATCCCCCTCAATCCCCCTTTTTCTAAGGGGGAGGTATGATGTTTGTTTGAACTTGGTTTAAGATATTGTTTTTATTGGAATTATTGTCAAATCAAATACATTAAAAAAACACTGGTAGTCTGTAGCGTTATTCTCTAAAATACCGCCCAGCTCGAACATATTCGTAATTAAGAGGAAAAATACATGAGCAGTGCAGAAGAACGCGTTCGCAAGATTGTTATAGAACAACTAGGCGTAAAAGAAGATGAAGTGACTAACTCGGCTTCTTTTGTGGATGACCTTGGTGCAGATTCACTAGATACTGTTGAATTAGTAATGGCATTAGAAGAGGAATTTGAATGTGAAATTCCTGATGAAGATGCTGAAAAAATTACAACAGTTCAGCAGGCACTGGATTACGTTAACGCTAACAGTTAATTAAATCCAATAAAAAAGGGCAGGCATAATGCCTGCCCTTTTTTCGTTTCTGGCTTTTATGTTTTATGCATATATTTACTAAGCCGAAACCCGGCTAAATATTCAATTAACATTCTGGAGAATACTCTTGGCTAAACGTCGCGTAGTCGTTACCGGTTTAGGTATCGTTTCACCTGTAGGCAATAATCTCAAGTCTTCATGGGATAATATTCTTGCGGGTAAAAGTGGTATTTCATTAATCACTGAGTTTGATACAGCAGATCAGGCAGTTAAATTTGCCGGTACTGTAAAAGATTTTGATGCCTCAGAGTATATTCCTAAAAAAGATCTGAAAAAAATGGATACCTTTATCCATTATGGTATCGCTGCATCTGATGAAGCGATTAAAGATTCAGGCCTTGAAATTACCGAAGAAAATTGTGAGCGCATTGGTGTTGCTGTGGGCTCTGGCATCGGTGGATTACCGATGATAGAAAAAAATAAAGACGCGATGGAAAAGGGCGGCCCAAGAAAAATTTCACCCTTCTTAATCCCCGGCTCAATCATTAATATGATCTCCGGTAACTTATCGATTAAGTATGGTATTAAAGGTCCGAATATTGCATTAGTGACAGCCTGCACAACGGGTACCCACAGTATCGGCATGGCTGCTCGCATGATTGCTTATGGCGATGCAGATGTAATGGTTGCCGGTGGTGCAGAAAAAGCCTGCTCACCTTTAGGTATTGGTGGTTTTGCATCAGCGCGTGCCTTGTCTCGAAACAATGATAACTTCGCTGAAGCCAGTCGGCCGTGGGACAAAGATCGTGATGGTTTTGTTTTGGGTGATGGTGCCGGTGTATTAATACTTGAAGAGTACGAGCATGCCAAAGCTCGCGGCGCAAAAATTTACTGTGAAATGGCGGGATTTGGAATGAGTGGCGATGCCTTTCATATGACCAGCCCGTGCGCGGGCGGAGACGGTGCGGCACGTTGCATGTTAAATGCAGTAAAAGATGCGGGTCTTAATAAAGAGGATGTGGATTTTATTAATGCTCACGGAACATCAACACCTGCAGGCGATGTTGCAGAAACCATGGCGATGAAAGTTGCGTTTGGTGACCATGCAAAGTCATTAGCAGTAACTTCAACTAAATCCATGACCGGTCATTTACTCGGTGCTGCCGGTGGTATTGAAGCGGTGTTCAGTGTGATGAGTTTGCACGATCAGGTGGCCTCGCCGACCATTAATTTAGATAATCAGGATCCGGACTGTGATCTGGATTATGTGCCGAATACCGCACGTGATATGAAGATGGATGTGGTGCTTTCAAATTCGTTCGGGTTTGGCGGGACTAACGGTACGGTTTTGTTTAAAAAGATTTAAAAACTTTCAAGAAAAAGAAAACGCAAATGAACGCGAATAATTGCTCATGCGCATCCATACGTTCGCAAAATTAGTGCGCCCATGCACGTCAAAGCAAAGGCTTTTGCCAGGTGTAGTGTGCCGAAGGCACACAAATAAAAACATTTGCGTTTATTTGCGTTCATTTGCGTTTTCTTGTTCTTTAATTAGCTCGTTTGATTATGACTGATTCACTAATCATTCATAAGTTAGAAAGTATCCCCAGTTTACTCGCACTTCACGCTAGTAATCCAGAACGTTATCCGCACTTATTAACCAGCAATTCATCTGTTATCAATGCAGAAAATAATAATAAACTTTCGCGTTATGATATTTTATTTGCCTGCCCTCAACAAACCATTGAAAGTCACAGTAATGATTTTTTACAACAATTAGATCTGGCCTGGAAAGTAGAACAACAGTCGAAAGGAAATTCAGACTTACCGTTTACTGGTGGCTGGTTTTTATATTTAGGTTACGAGTTAGCGCAGCAAATTGAAAACGGTTTAAATTTACCCGCAGCCGAAGACGGTTTACCTGTCGCATTTGCAACGCGCTTTCCCGCAGCGGTTATTATTGATTCACACAAGCAGCAGGCATTTATAATTTGTGAGTCAAAATACAAAGTCTGTGTAGAGCAAATTGAAGCAGATTTATTAACTGACTTATCAGCAGATAAAACCCATCAGCCGTTTAAGATAGGCAATATTCAGGAAGATGATGAAAGCGCGTATCTTCAACAATTGAAAAAATTACATCAGTATATTGTTGATGGTGATGTGTTTCAGGTGAATTTATCGCGCTGCTGGAAAACGCAATTAGATTCATCAGACATAAATCACGCCAGTTTGTATCGTCAGTTAAGTCAGTCCAACCCCGGGCCATTTAATGCACTGGTTACGCTGGGCGATAAAGCCATTATCAGTTCATCGCCTGAGCGCTTAATTCAGGTGAAAGACGGCTGCTTACAAACCCGTCCAATTGCCGGCACGCGTCCGCGCTCAACTGATAATATTACCGACAGTGATTTATCGAAAGAATTACTGGCTCACCCCAAAGAACGCTCTGAGCATATAATGCTAATTGATTTAGAGCGCAATGATATGGGGCGTGTGTGTAAAGCGGGCAGTATTGAGGTGAATGAATTAATGGTGCTGGAAAGTTACCGGCATGTGCACCATATTGTGTCGAATGTACGCGGTGAGTTGCGTGATGAGGTGACGCCGGGACAATTGATCTCCGCGGTATTTCCCGGGGGTACCATTACCGGCTGCCCAAAGGTGCGCTGCATGGAAATACTGGCAGAGCTAGAGCAGGTGGGGCGGGGTGCTTATACCGGTTCGCTCGGATATTTAAATCACGATGGCAGCATGGATTTAAATATTCTAATTCGCACGATTACCCGCAACGCTGATAAGCTGCAATTTCGTGCCGGCGGTGGCATAGTGGTTGACTCCGATCCACAAAACGAATTAAATGAAACACGCGCAAAAGCGAAGGGATTATTACATGCATTGCAGGCAGGGAACCGATGAATAAAATACTGATTAATGGAACTGAGCAAGCTTTTATTGATGTAAGGGATAGAGGCTTTCAATATGGTGATGGTTTGTTTGAAACAATCGCTTATAAAAATAATAAACTGCAATTCTGGGATGAACACTTAACACGTTTACAAAATGGCTGTCAGCGTTTGTCTCTTAATGCAGTTGATGAAAGTGTATGGTTAGCAGATATAAAAAAATTGCAGCTTAATGATGATGCCGTTGTTAAGTTAATGCTAAGCCGGGGTGTATCGGGGCGTGGTTATGCCTATGCTGAAGAAAATAGTGTTACCCGCGTCACAGCATCTTATGCGATGCCCGATTATCCTCAGTCAAACGTGCAGGGCATTAAAGCTATTATTTGTGAAACGCCAATCTCAATTAATCCTGTATTGGCAGGCATTAAACATTTAAATCGCCTGGATAATGTGCTCGCCAGAAATGAATGGCAGAGCAGTGATATAGCCGAAGGTTTTATGTTTGACCTGCAGGGGCATGTAATTGAAGGCACCATGAGTAATGTGTTTTGTGTGCTGGGTGATGAATTATATACCCCGGCCCTTGAACAGTGTGGCGTGCAGGGTGTAATGCGCCAGCAGGTAATAGAGCTTGCGCAGAAGTTAAATATAGCGGTGAATATTGTTGATATCAGTCAGCAGAATTTTTTACAGATGGATGCGGTGTTTATTACTAATAGTTTAATTGGAATTTGGCCGGTGACAGAACTACAGAATATACAGTTTCAACCGTCAGAAATAGTTACACGCTTACAGGCGGAGTTAGTTGAAATATCAACAAAAATTTAAAGTATGTCAGTTCGAGAGAAACTTTTTACTAGTATTTAAGAGGGTATAAAAGAAAACGCAAATAAACGCAAATAAACGCAAATAAACGCTAAAAGTAAATTTGTTTTTATTGAATGTTTTGAGCTTTACTTTTTTAGTGTAAATGATTAAAAAATTAATCGGATTATTCATTATTATTTCAGTTGCAGTCGTAGCTGATTTCGTTTTTTTTCTAAATAAATCTATAGGGGTTTCTTCCGACGAAATTTATAATTTCAAACCCGGCACCAGTGTGTCTGTACTGGCTTATGATTTAGAAAAGAAAAAAATCATTTCCAATCGACTGTATTTTTCTATTTGGGCGCGTGTGACTGGCAGTGCGCGAAAACTCAAAGCAGGGGAATACCAGCTTACTCCCGGTTTATCAACGCTGCAGCTTTTTAGTTTATTTCAAAAAGGAAAGGTGCGTTTATACAGTTTAACTCTAGTGGAAGGTTTAACCTTTAAACAAATGATGGTGCTGGTTAATCAATCTGAAATGTTAAATCATCATTTATTAGAAATGAATAGTGAACAAATTATGCAAAATATCGGGCATGCGGGTGAGCACCCCGAAGGACGTTTCTTTCCAGACACCTATCGTTTTCCCAAAGGTTTAAGTGATATTGATTTATTAAGAAAAGCTTACAATGAAATGCAAAAACGTTTAGATAAAGCATGGCAGCAGCGAGATAAAAATTTGCCATTAAAGACGCCATACGAAGCATTAACGCTCGCATCGATTGTAGAAAAAGAAAGTGCGATAGCAGAAGAGCGAACACGCATTGCCGGTGTATTTATTAATCGTTTACGTAAAGGCATGCGCCTGCAAACCGACCCGACGGTAATTTATGGCATCGGTGATAAATACAAAGGTAATATCCGCTTTAAACATTTGCGCACTGATACACCTTATAATACTTACACCCGCAAAGGTTTACCGCCTACGCCCATTGCAATGCCGGGGCAGGGTGCGCTGGATGCAGTGAGCCATCCGGATACAACTGAATATTTATATTTTGTTGCCATGTCAGATAGATCCGGGCGACATATTTTTTCAACGAATTTAAAAGATCATGAGCAGGCAGTCGATGTTCATCAACGCAAACGTAAACATAAAAAGAAATCCCGCTAATGACTAAGCCCTTATTTATTACAATGGAAGGCTGCGAAGGCGTCGGTAAAACCTCAAATATGGAATATATCAAATCCATATTGAATGAAAAAAATATCGACTATATCGAAACCCGCGAACCCGGCGGCACACCCTTAGGTGAAGCCCTGCGTGGCATGTTACTGGGTGAAGATTTCAAAGGCATGGCAGACGATACCGAATTAATGCTGATGTTTGCTTCGCGCGCTGAGCATGTAGCACAGGTGATTAAACCGGCGCTGGCAAAAGGTCAGTGGGTGCTATGTGACCGTTTTACGGATGCGACTTATGCTTATCAGGGGGGAGGCCGACAGCTGGATGTGTCACGTATTGCAGGCCTGGAAAATTGGGTGCTGGGAGACTTACGCCCGGATTTAACCTTATTATTAGATGCGCCCATTGCTGTGGGTCGTGAACGGGCAGGTAAACGTAGTACGCCGGATCGCTTTGAACAGGAGCTGGATGGCTTTTTTAATCGGGTTAGAGACAGTTATCTGGCGCGTGCTGTAGCCGAGCCACAAAGAATGAAAGTTGTTGATGCAGCGGGGGATCTGGAATCCGTGCAGCAGCAAATTAAGCAAATTTTCAAGTCGTTATTATAAGTACCTGTAGGAGTGAGCTTCAGCTCGCGAAGGTTTCAGGGTCTGTTCGGCAGGCCCATTCGGTAAGCCTGTTCGCGAGCTAAAGCTCGCTCCTACCGTTTTTAATGCTAACTAAAAACCAGTGTATTTAAGATAACCTTAATAATTGAGCTTTAACATTCAAACTGTGAATATCAAATTAAATATTAATCGAGCGGTGTCAATAAAATTACTGATCATATATATGATCACGGCTTTATTGTTTCTCTCGTCAATAGAACTGCATATTCACACCCATGAAGCCGCTATTACAGCCGATCATGGCTCTGCAGTTTCTATTACTTCGTTACCTGATATTTTATCCAGCAGTCTTGTCGCTGAGCAATCAGCAGCTGAAATAGAAGTTAGCCCCGATGGCATGTTACACGCCCATCAAAGTGCGCCAAATGCACTCACAATTTTTATCTTTCTTGTTTTTGTTATTGCTGTTTTTGTAGCGGTATTTTATTCTCGAACAAGCAAAACCTACTGCCTGGCAGAAACTCCCTTCTTCGGATTTCCCTCTCTAAGAGCTCCACCACAAAACGTCTAAAAACTTTTTATTGCAGCTTAAGGCTGTGCATTCAAAGATGATGTTTAAAAAACACCTTTGAATATTGTTTTACGATTATTTTTTGTGGAGTATACCAATGAATTTGAAATTCATTTCCCCCCGTTTTTATTTGTTGATGGCGGTGATTTTTTCACCGGTGGTTAGTGCAAAGCACTGGACGCTGCAAAGCAGTTTAACTCAGGCCATCACGATGTCGCCCGAACTTAAGCAATCACTTGCAAACATTGGCGAACGTAATGCAGATTTACAATTGTCAGAAATGTGGCCCGATCCGAATATCAGTTTAAAAGTCGATAATCAGGTGGGGCTCGATAAAGGCACTGGTGATTATGCATTTTCAGAATTTAGCATCAGTCAGGATATTCCGCTGTCACGCATTAAATACCAAAAGTCTGTTGCACGGGCACAGCTAAGTGCGGCGCTACATTCTAAAAGTTACACTGCGCTTTTATTGCAAGCTGATGTTGAAAAGATTTTTTATGAATTGCAACTTGCCAGTGCTATTCATGATTTATCCGTGCAGAGGGTTAAGCAGGCCGAAAAATTTAATACTCCATCGACTAATAAAAAGCAGTTCACCGTGGTGCGTTATTTAACGCCACTGGAAAAAATGCGCCTGAGTATCATTCGTGAAAAAGCCAATCAGGCTGAAGCAGCTGCAGAGGGGAATTTACGTGAAACGCTAACAAGGTTTTATAAATTATTAGTCATAGATGCAGACAAAAATATAACGATACCTGAGTTATTACCGGTATCCATTGTTTCCCAGTTAAGTGAATTAAGTAATCGACAAATTAATCACCCTCAATTAACAACCCAGCAGCAGGTGCTACAGGCAGCAATGACTGAAATTGATGTGGCGCGCAGCTCAGTTATAAAAGATCCGTCTATCAGCATTAATCGTTTACGAGAAAATTTTTCCACGGGCGTTGAAAGTGTTTATGGGATTATGGTTAATGTCGAAATTCCAATACATGATCGTAAAAGTTCTGTGGTGAGTAAGGCAAGTTATAACGCCAGTCAACAAAGAATTAAGTTGGGTAATTTAAAACGAAACCTGGCGATGAACTTACAGCGCAGTTATATGCATTTAAATCATGTGACTAAACAGGCATTAGAATATAAACAAAAAGTATTGATACCCGCGGAAAAAATACTGGAGCTAAGTAAGCAGGGGTTTAGCAGTGGTGAATTAAATATTTTGTCACTGATCGATGCTAATAATACTTATTTTGAATCGCATATACAGTATCTGGATTTGATTTATCAATCGAGGGTGGAGCTGGCAGAAATTAATTTATATACGGGGACTTTTATTTTAGATAACAGTCTCCAGACAACAGGAGTGCAATAACATGATTGCTTCACTATTACGCTTCTCTCTTATTCAACGATTAATGGTTGTTCTGGTTATGTTGGCTATTTCAGCAGCTGGAGTCTGGTCATTTAAAAATATACCTATTGATGCATTTCCAGATATTTCTTCGCCACAGGTACAAATTATTATTAAGGCACCGGGGATGTCGCCAACCGAAGTTGAGCAACGTATTACCTTTCCGGTTGAAACCGAAATGCAGGGCATTCCCGGGCAAAAAGTTTTACGTTCAACCACTAAATATGCACTCAGTGTAATCGTCGTCGACTTTGAAGACAGTGTGGATATTTATCACGCGCGTAACCTGGTCAATGAAAGATTAAATCAGGTGTGGGCTGCATTACCTGCCGGTGTGGAGGGTGGTCTGGCGCCGATAACCACACCGCTGGGTGAAATATTTATGTATCAGATTATTGGCGACGAACATACTAATCAGGAATTGCGTACGCTGCAAGATTGGGTAATTCGTCCACATTTGCGGCAGGTAGATGGAGTGGCGGATGTTAATTCACTCGGCGGTGAAGTGCGAAATTACGAAGTTGTCATTAAACCGCAAGCACTGGTAAAGCATGGTGTTAGTTTAAATGAAATTGAGCGTGCACTGGCAAGTAATAATCGTAATGCGGGTGGCGACAGAATTAATCGAAACAATGAAGTGCTGCTGGTGCGCACTCTCGGAAAATTACATGACATAGATGACATAAAAAATATTACGATTCGGACTCGCTATGGTGTGCCATTGCGAATTCGAGATGTAGCAACAGTGCGTAATGGCAGTATGATTCGTTACGGTGGTGTTACCGCCAATGGCGAAGGTGAAGCCGTAACCGGACTAGTGCTGTTGCGCAAAGGTGCGAACAGTTTAAAGGCGGTAGAAAATACTAAGCAGGCATTCGAATCATTAAAAACGATTTTGCCTGAAGGGGTTCGCATTGAAGCTTTTTATGATCGTACTGAATTAATTACACAAGCTGTCTGGACGGTTGAAAAGGCTTTAGGTGAAGCAGTAATACTGGTTTTTATTGTGCTAATTATAATGTTGGGTGATATGCGCAGCGCTTTAACCGTAGCAATGATTTTGCCGCTGGCGGTTTTATTTACGTTTATTTTGATGAAAGTGTTTGGGGTTTCAGCAAACTTAATGTCATTGGGTGGTCTGGCAATTGCCATTGGTATTCTGGTGGATGCGGCTGTGGTCGTAGTTGAAAATATTCATACTCAATTTAGTAAAGGTGCAAATGGTTTAAGTAAACTGCATCTGGTTTATCGTGCGGTGCTGGAAGTTTCAACGCCGGTTATTTCAGGCATATTAATTATTGTTGTGGTTTTTCTTCCGCTGTTTAGTCTAACTGGGCTGGAGGGTAAAATGTTTACGCCGTTGGCTATTACAATAAGTTTTGCGCTGCTGGGCTCATTGTTGTTGTCATTAACGGTTATTCCTGTACTGGCCAGTTTTTTTATGAAAGTGCATAACGATTCAGATGCTGGTCATAATAAACATGTTGATGGTCGCTTGATTCGCGGGTTGAAATTTATTTACCTGCCGCTAATGAACTGGGCATTAGTTTATAAAAAAATCGCTGTGGGTTTAGCTGTTATTGCTTTAATAGTAACGGCGCCGCTATTTGGAAAAATTGGTAAAGAGTTTATGCCGATTATGGATGAAGGTAGTACGGTTATTATGATTGAAAAAGATCCGGCGATAACGTTAGAAAAATCGCTTGAAGCTGATGCTGCCATACAAACAGCGATGATGGAATTGCCGCAGGTTATCGGTGTTACTTCACGAACCGGTGCCGATGAACTGCGCATGGACCCGATGGGATTAAATCAAACCGATAATTTTTTAATTACCAAACCACGGGATGAGTGGGGTATTACGCTGCACGAGTTTCATAAACAATTGCGTGAAAAGCTGGCACAGTTTACCGATGTTGATATTGCATTCAGCCAGCCGATTGATATGCGGGTGTCAGAAATGTTAACCGGTGTACGCTCTGCAATGGCGATTAAACTCTATGGTGATGACCTGGCTGTGCTTGATCAGAAGGCGGATGAAATCGAAGGACTATTACAAGCTATTGAAGGTTCTGTCGATATTTTTAGAACTAATATTTCAGGGCAAAAATATTTGCAGGTCGATATTAATCAGAAATTAATTTCTCGTTATGGAATTAATGTTGAAGATATAAACATGCTGATTGAATCTGCGGTGGGTGGAAAAGTGGTTACCGAAGTGCTGCAAAATAATCGTCCGGTTAATGTTCTGATCCGTTACGATGAAAAATATCGTAATTCTGAACAGGCGATTAATAACATGTTAATCAGCACTACAAAAGGCAGTAAAATTTTACTTAAAAAACTCGCGAAAGTATCGGTGGTTGATGGACCTGTTCAAATTATTCGTGAGTCGGCTAAACGTAAAGTCGTTATTCAATCGAATGTGGAAAATCGCGATGTTGTGAGTTTTGTTGCTGAAGTGCAACGCAGTATTGAGCAGAACATTAAATTACCCAGTGGCTATTATGTCACCTTTGGCGGGCAGTTTGAAAATCAGCAACGTGCTGCAAGTACCCTTATTAAAGTAGTACCAATAACGATTGTGTTAATTTTTATTATGTTGTTTATCACGTTCAAATCAACTTTGCAGGCCGGGCTTATTTTATTGAATATTCCGTTCGCGATGATTGGCGGGATTATTAGTTTGTATTTTTCAGGTCTGTATTTATCGGTGCCTGCATCAGTTGGCTTTATTACCCTGTTTGGGGTGGCCGTGCTTAATGGTGTGGTAATGGTAAGTTATTTTAATCAACTCAGGTTAACCGGGTTGAGTGTCATTGATGCGGTAAAAGAAGGTGCTGAACGTCGACTTCGGCCAGTGCTAATGACAGCATTAATTGCCAGTTTTGGATTGTTACCATTATTAACCGCAACCGGCCCGGGGTCAGAATTGCAACAACCACTTGCGGTGGTGGTGATTGGTGGTCTGTTTTCCTCCACATTATTAACCTTAATATTACTACCGACATTATATGCATGGATGGAAGGTCGCCGGGAAAGTTACCTGGAAATTAAATTAGATAGTAAAGTGGAGGTAAAGTAATGAAAAAACTTTCTATAGTAGTGCATCAATCATTACAGCAATCACTGGCAGATTATTTGCGCAGTCAGCAGCTCGATACTTTTATGTTTACCCATATAGAAGAGCACAGTTCGCAGCTACAAAGTGATAGTTTTTTATCAGCACGGGATAAAGTGGTAGGCTACGTGCCGCAGGTACGCCTGGATGTGATTCTTGATGAAACAGAAATAAAACGATTATTAAATAATATACGTAATTCTGATTGTGCGTTTACTGGCAGGGGTATTTATTGGGTATGCGATATTGATGAATTTGGCCATCTTTAATAAAGTTTATCACTGCTGTCCTGTTAACTTTTTAAGTAATGATGGTTTAGCCCTTAAAAATTAACTATAAAATGGTTCTCAAAAGTTTAGACATGAAAATTAATTTTATTACTCCGTCATACCTGGGTCGGCAGGTTCAGGTATCCAGTGTCTTCGGTCTTTCAGAGCCACTAGATTCCTGCCTCCGCAGGAATGACGATAATTTTTAAGTTAACGAGACAGCAGTGAAAGTTTATAATACTGTTTTAGCAAAATAGACTATATTTAATGCTGATGTTTTAAGCTTAATTTAAGGTGTTTAATATTATATGTTATTTTGCCGGTATTCGATTGTAGGATTTTGAATGAAGTGTGTGATGTTCAGGGGTATTTTGATACTGCTTTTTTTCTGTAGCTTTCAGGTATATTCTGCACCGCAGGCTATTTCACCTTTAGATATAACTTCTTTATCTATCTCTAGAGATACGAATGCACCTATAGGCAAGTTCTTAAAATATTATCTGGAGCCTGTATCGCCACTGGCGTTAACTGCCGTGAAAGATATTTATCGTACAGGTGAGTTCATATCATCAGATGAAAATTCTTTAAGTTTTGGTATTGGTTCAAAACCGGTATGGTTACGATTTGAAGCGCAGAACGATAAAAAACTTCCAATATCTCGACGCCTGTCTATTGAAACATCCTGGCTTGATAGCATTGATGTGTATTTTATTTCAGCGGATAGTTTGTTAACTCAGTCGACAGAAATTTTTCACAGTGGTGATAGTCAGATCTTTTCAGATCGATTAATAAAAGGGCGCTTCTTTCAGTTTGACCATGCCTTTGTGCCCGGGAAAACTGTGGTTTATATTCGTGTGCAAACCCCCGACCCATTGGTTTTGCCCATTTATTTGAACAGTATAGACACAACCTACACACGACAATTATTTGATAGTTACAGTTATGGTTTTCTGTATGGTGGTTTACTGGTTTTAATGGCTTACAATTTAATGTTGTATTTTAGCCTTAAGAATCTCAAATATTTTTTATATTCATTATATCTGGCATCATTTTTACTTGCGAATTTTTCCTATACGGGGCACGGCTATAAATATTTATGGCCAGATTCACCGGCCTGGCAGTTATGGTCAAATCCTGTGGTAATGGTTTTTTATTCTGTAGCAGGATTAATGTTTGCGATTCGTTTTTTGAATATGAGAAATTATTTTCCAAAAATCAATCGACTGGTAATTAATGTTTGTTTAGCCGTTATAGCGTTATTATTATTTGCAATTATAAGTAATAATCATGTGCTTGCATTACTCATTGCATTCTCATTTATTTTAATATTTGCTATCAGTATGCCGATGCTTGGCGCTATTTCTTTACTGTCGGGTAATAAGTCAGCGAAATACTTTCTAATCGCTTCGGTAATACATACTGTATCTGCTGGCATAACAGCAATGGTGGTCTGGAGTTTAGTGCCCTACAGTATTGTCGGATATCGCGCCGTAGATATGGGCATGATGGTAGATGCTATTTTATTAGCCATGGCATTGGCCTATCAATTCCGTACTGTTAGGGATGAAAAACTGCAGGCAGAAAAATTGGCGCAGATAGATCCGTTAACCCAGCTGAATAATCGCAGGGCCTTTCATCACTTTGTAACCTCGATGTGGAGTAACAGTGTGCGTTATCATCACAATGTATCTCTGGTTATTATTGATATTGATTATTTCAAATCGATTAATGATAACTATGGTCATATACAGGGTGATGAGGTGTTGGTGGAAGTGGCAAAAACATTAAAAAGTGTAATTCGATCAGGTGATATTCTTGCTCGTTGGGGCGGTGAAGAGTTTATTGTTTTTTTACCCGATACTCTACAATCTGAAGCAGAGGTGCTGGCTCAGCGGTTTCGAAAAAATATTGAAAATATTCGTATAAAAGTTGCGGCAGAAACTATCACTTTGACGGTAAGTATTGGGGTGGCCGATAATAAATTTAATTCAGAGTCACTGGATAAAATGATTTCTGAAGCAGATAAAAACCTTTATCGTGCGAAAGAGCAGGGGCGTAACCGGGTGGTTTCGTCTGTGCTTGCTTAAACCTGGCATGAGAGGCGGTTATTGTATGACTTGATCTTGGAGCAGAATCAACTATTATTTAAAGATATGATTAATCCCCCTGCAGTGAGGTCCCCCTATGTCTGCCTGTTTGTCTGACTTAATTTTCTTTAAATCCATTATCCGCTTCACTCTTATCAGTTTATTCAGCTTATACTCGCCATCAAGTTTTGCCGATGAGAAACCCACCCTTCGATTTGGGGTGTTATCCATTGCGCAGCCATCCCGTATATTCGCTAAATGGCAGCCCTTTGCCGATTATATGAGCAAGGAATTAAATCAACCGGTAGAAATTGTTGTGCCACGGGGGTTTGGAAAAATGAAAAAAGCCATAGCGAATGGAAAAGTGGATTTTTTCTATATTAACTCTCATGTGTTTTATCGCTTAAAGCAGGAAGGCAAAGCCGTTGCCGTTGCACAAATGAAAAATATTGCAGGTAAAACAACCAGTCGTAGCGAAGTGTTCGTTAAACGTGATAGTGGCATTAATAATGTTGCAGACCTGAAAGGCAAGAACATCGCCTATGTTAGCCCGATGGGAGCAGGTGGTTATTTGGCGCCCCGTGCATATTTATATAAGTCGGGCTTAAAGAGTGGCGTTGAAAATAAAGAGGTGTTTACAAAAAATTTATCAAACTCTATCCACGGTGTTTTATTGGGCGATTATGATGCAGCAACCATGTGCGGTGTTAATTACAAGTTGATGAGTCGCAAGGTGGAAACGGGTGAATTAAAAGTGATAGTCGCAAGTGACCCGTACCCTGAAAATGTTTTGGGTGCCAGGGCAAGTTTATCTGCTGATGTTATTAATCAGTTTCGCGAAAAAGTTTTGAATATGCCATCCAATCCGGAAGGGGTGGAGTTGCTGGATAAAATGCAAACTATGAAGATACAGTCCTTTGTTAAATATGATGATAAGATGGAGCAATTGACTAAAGATCTGTTAAAGGCAAGTCGAATATAATTATTGATTTACTATCACGACTGACTCGTTAACTTTTTAAAATATTAACTATAGGCCTGATATGGCGATCCATGATCATGTGGAGAATAACAAACACCTTCTTTGTTATTCCCGACACAAGCATTCGGGAATGACAGCGTTTAAGTTAATGGAGCACTAAGATTGACTATGAGTAATTTTTTTTTTAAAGTATTTTTTATGAACTGTTTTCTATGAACCTCTATTTATGAGTTTGGGAATTTTCTATCGCCTGCTGCTAAGTTTGACGCTGCTGTTTTTATTGAGCACAGGGTTTATGGCATATAGCTTAATCAATGAAGCACAAGATGCTTATGAAGATGCCCGTTTGCATCAGGCTCATACTATGGCGCAGGGCCTTGCTGAAGCCAGTCTGGATGCGTTGGTGGTTAATGATTATGAATTAATCGAAGGTTGGCTACGGGGCACAAATGTTATAGATGATTTTGCTTATGCTTATTTAAGCAGATCAGATGGCCTGATTATTTCACATACTGATATAGATCTGGTTGCAAAGCAGGGTAAGGCATTAGGTGAGATAACTGAACCCCTTGTTAATAATATCTCTTATTTAAAGCGCCCCGTGCGTGAAGTTATTCACCCCGCTTATTTGGGGGATAAACATCTGGCCAATGCCCATCTGGCCTATTTTACCGATACTAAATCTTTTTATTCAGAAGCCGTTATTTTTCGAGTCGTGGTTTTTCTAATCATTTTACTCACTATTTTATCGCTGGTGACTTTCTTTATTTTGCGCTGGGCTTTAAAACCGGTTGAAGAGTTAGCCGGTGCTATGCAAGATATTACCCATAATAAAGATTACAGCTATAGAGTTACCCGGCAACGTGCCGATGAAACGGGTTTGTTGGTTGATTCATTTAATAATATGCTGGAGCAAATTCAGCAGCGAGACTCTGAGTTAATATCTAAAAAAGAAATGGCAGAGAAATCAGCGAATGAAGCAAAGGTTTATGCGCATGAAATCTCATTAACCAATAATGAACTGGAAAGTGAAATATCTGAACGCATAAAAATTGAACATGAACTTAAAGAACTGAGTGAAACACTTGAGCAGCGCGTAAAAGAGCGAACTAGAAAACTCGAAGAATTAAATAAGGTAATCAGTGATGTTTCGCGTAGTGCGGGTATGGCTGAAATTGCAAATGGCGTACTGCATAATGTGGGTAATGTGTTAAACAGCGTTAATGTGTCATCGTCCATTATCAGAGATAAGTTACGTAACTCATCGAGTAAAAACTTAATTAAACTAGTCGATATGTTTGAACAGAATAAAGATCACTTAGGTGAGTTTATCACTAAAGATGAAAAAGGCTCACAGGTGCCATTGTTTTTAAGTTTACTTTCTGAAAAGTTGGTGTCGCAGGAAGGTGATTTGCTGACAGAGCTGGATTCGTTAGATAAAAGTATTAATCATATTAAAAGCGTTATCTCTATGCAGCAATCATATTCAGGCAATTTTGGTGTGCTGGAAAACGTTAATATGGCAGACTTAATTGAAGATGCGCTGAGTATTAATATGAGTAGTATGCAGGGCGTTAATGTTGATATTGTTAAAAACTTTCAGACCGTTGCAGACTTGCAGATCGATAGGCATAAGGTTTTGCAAATAATTATTAATTTATTGAGCAATGCGAAGCATGCGGTTGTTGATTCTAATAAAACTGATAAAATTATCAGCATTGCTTTGTTTGAAGAAGACGGCTTAATTTATGTTGAAGTTAAGGATAATGGCATTGGTATTTTAGAAGAAGATATGTCGCAACTATTTAATTATGGATTTACCAAGCGTAGTGGTGGACATGGCTTTGGCTTACATAATTGTGGTTTGATTGCAGAAGATCTGGGTGGAAAAATTACGGTATCAAGTGACGGGCCTGAGAAGGGGGCGAGTTTTAAGTTTGTCTTTAGAGGGCGTAATTGAAGCCTGAGCATTAATTAGACATAAAAAAACACCTGAAATAAAGGTGTTTTTTTATGTCTAAAATAAGATAGGTTTTAAATTAGTCATCAGGCTGAGGCATTGGTAAACCAGCTAGTTTGCAGACTTCGTGTGTGGGGTCAGATGGAAAGAGTTTGTAAATATGCTTTTCATACTCTTTCTGATCATGAAAATGTTTGTTTTTTGTTCCCAGTTCGCGCACCACTTTATGCATGGTCGGGCATACCTGATTTTCATCGTAATAATCTCTAAAATATAAAATTAATTCCCAGTGATCATTGTATAAATCCAGGCCATCGGTTTTTGCTACCGCCTCTGTGAAGTCCTCACTCCAGTCATTCAGATTGGCTAAAAATCCCTGCTCATTTGTTTCTATATTCTGTCCGGCTACACTTAACATCATAATATTAAACTCCAGTTGTATTATGTTTTCACATAGTTTGGGGGGAGAAAACTGTGTCGTTTTTTAAGCCCTACGTATTGAGTATAGTCAGAACTGTGTATTTTTATGCCAGCAAATTTGAATTCGGATTAACGGTATAAATCATTAGTTTTCTTAAACTTATGTTATTTACATTATTATTTAAATAGCAGTTTATGGCGGTAAATAGTAATATTTATCCCCAATGATATATCCATGGCAACAATCTCAATGGCATAAAATTCGGCAGCAGCAGCTGGCGAATAAGCTTCCGCACGCGCTGTTATTATCCGGCTCAGAAGGGCTTGGAAAGCTCGAGTTTGCGCTGCAGCTAGCCCACAGTCTGTTGTGTCAGTCAGTTGATGAAAGTGGTCAGGCCTGCGGTCACTGTGCCGCCTGCAAGCTCATTGCGGTAGATACCCACCCTGATCTATTTACACTGCAGGGCGAGGAGCGTGGCAAGACCATCAAGGTAGATGACGTGCGCCAGTTATCCGCCAAATTAAATTTGAGTAGCCAATATGGTGGCTATAAAGTGGCTGTTATTGTTGATGCGCATGATATGAACATCAATGCCTCTAACAGTTTACTTAAAACACTCGAGGAGCCGGGTGGCGATACGGTTTTGATACTGGTGAGTTCTAATCCCCAAAAATTACCCATTACGGTGCGTTCTCGCTGTCAATCAATTGTATTTAATACGCCTGAAACTCAGCAGGCATTGAGCTGGTTGCAAACCCGGAATATTCAGCAGGCTGAAGTTTTGCTTAATCTGGCTCATGGTGCGCCCTTGTTAGCGCTTGAGCTACAACAGGATGCGTTATTAGATCATCACAAACAATTAGTGTCCGCATTGCTGGCGGTTGCTAAAAACCAGCCGGTGATTGAACAGGCAGAGCAGCTGCATAAGCTGCCACAAAGTTATTTATTAAACTGGTTATTTGACTGGGTGCAGGATTTGATTAAACTGCATCAGTGCGGTGATAGTACTACGCTGGTGCACGGCACACAGCAAACCGAACTAAAGCAGCTGGTGGCTCGAAGCAGTTTATCGGGCTTATATGATTACCTCGATCAGCTGATTAAAAATAAACAATTGCAATCAATTCCACTGAACACCCAAATGTTGTGGGAAGATTTGCTATTATCATGGTATAAAATACTAAAACGGGTTTGATTATGGCAGCAGGCGGCGCTCCAAGACAGGGTATACTCTCATTAACGATTAAAGATAAGGCAGCGCTCTATGCGGCCTATATGCCATTTGTAGCGAATGGCGGGCTGTTTATCCCCACCAATAAATCGTATGCGCTGGGTGAAGAAGTGTTTATGCTGCTTACGCTAATGGATGATAAAGATCGCTTGCCCGTCGCCGGAAAAATTATATGGATCACCCCAATCGGTGCACAGGGCAATAAGTCGACCGGCATTGGCGTTCAATTCGGGCCACAGGATAATGGCCAGACCCGCACTAAAATTGAAACCTATCTCGCGGGTGCGCTTAAATCTGATCGCACTACGCACACCATGTAATTGGTTATATAAATAGCGATTTAAATTCTATTCGTAGATTTAGCGGCACTGCGTCGTTTAACTTGCAACGCTGACTTATCATCTAAGATTTTTTATGTATATAGACTCCCACTGCCACCTCGATCGTATCGATCTAAAAGACTTCAATCATAATTTCTCAGAGCTAATGACTGGCATTGAGCAGGCTAAGGTTGAGCGCATGTTGTGTGTTTCAATTAGCCTTGATGAATACCCTGCTATGAAGGCGCTGGTTGCAGATTACGATAATGTGGATATTTCGGTGGGGGTGCATCCCTGTGACACCCAGAATGATACAGGCATGGATGACACGCTAAAGTTGCAACAGTTAATCGAATTAGGTGCCGATCCTAAAGTGGTCGCCATTGGCGAAACCGGGCTAGATTATTACTACGCCAAAGACACTCGCGAGCAGCAACTCGCGAGCTTTAAGGTGCATATGCAAGCTGCAAATGCTCTGAATAAACCGGTGATTATTCACACTCGTGATGCCCGGCAAGACACTCTCGATATACTGAAAGATTACGATGTCGCTAGCTGTGGCGGTGTATTGCACTGTTTCACTGAAAGCTGGGAGATGGCGAAACAGGCATTAGACATGGGCATGTACATCTCATTTTCGGGCATTGTGACTTTTCGTAATGCCGAAGCGCTGCGCGAAGTGGCGCGACAGGTGCCCGATGACCGATTCCTCATTGAAACTGATTCGCCCTATCTGGCGCCAGTGCCGCATCGGGGCAAGCAAAATCAGCCGGGTTGGGTAGGGCATGTGGCAGAGTGTTTGGCACAGGTACGGGAAACCACACCCAAAACTATTGCCGAATTGAGTAAGCGCAACTATTTAACCTTATTTGAGCGCTAACCGGCGGGTATTTAAGCGTTTATTAATGTTATAATCTGCGCTGATTTTATTTGAGCCGTTTTTCATGAAATACGATGTATCCCCAATAGACATAAAAAAAGCCCGCGTGCCCCACGAAGTGTTCTTAACCAACCTGATTTTCAATCATGTACTGGTGCTGGTAGCGGTGTTAAGTGCGAGCTCGTTAACCCACCTGATTGTGTTTATACCGATTTTTTCTTTCGTGAGTCTGGCGTATTTGTTCTGGGGCGCGCACCGGGCGAAAACCCGCGCAAGCTGGTATGTGAATGGTCACTGGCAAATCGCGGCTAAGCGCAGCCGCTTTTTCCTGACGATGCTGACAGTGATGGGAAGCTTACTGGCTATTATTTATCTGGCCTCCGGTGGCGATATGAAACCTCAGCACTGGGCGTTTGGCGGTGCGGCTTTCCTGCCCGTTATGGTGAGTGTGCTGGGCCTGATTATATTTGAATCCGAATCTTTGCATCAGGCGAAAACCGGCGTGTTGCCCGATTGGGTGAGCGCACGCTATCCTGAAAATGCCTTAACCCCGATTGATGAATCCGTGGCTACTAGTGCCAGCACCGATGCATCACCCGCAGCGCCGCTACAGGAATAAAGTCAGCATGGGTAAGCATGTATTTTTGAGCGTATCAGGGGCAACGATTTTAGCGTTGGTGCTGGGGGTGTATCTGTCGTCTTTAAAGGCACCTAAAACCGATCATGCGGGTTTCCCCTGGGAGGTTGAAATATTGCCTTCCGGGCAGAGCCGGGTGTTTAGTTTAACGCTGGGCGAAAACACTCTGCACGATGCACAGCAGCTGTTTAAAGAAATTGCCGAGTTAACTTTATTTTCAGCGAAAGATTCTGCGCCTGTTATAGAAGCTTTCTTTACCGAAGTTAAAATTGGTGGGCTTAAATCTAAAATGGTGATGTCATTTCAACTTCCCGAAGATGAAATTCAGGCGATGTTCAATCGCGGCGCACGTATTGCAACCTTAGGCAGCGGCACACGCAAAGTTACCCTGTCGGCAGACGATGCAGCTAAGGTGCGCAACACGGCCATTGCCTCTATCACCTATTTGCCATCGGTGCATCTTGATGAAAGTTTAATTGAAAATCGCTTTGGTGTACCGTCTGAAAAAATTATTGATAGTGAAAGTGATGCGGTGCACTGGCTGTACCCTGAAAAAGGCGTAGACATTGCATTGAGTGAAACCGATAAAGAAGTTATTTTATATGTATCGCCAGCGGCATTTGATAAAATTTTGCAGCCGCTAAAATCAATCAATAATGCCCGATAAAAATAATACAGTAAAAATAATCGTGGGCTAAAGCTACGCTCCTACAAATATAAATATAGTGTAGGAGCGAGCTTCAGCTCGCGAATAACACTCCAATACGGCATAATAATAAAATAGTGTAACTCACCACCGTTTAATAAAAACAGGAACCACTCAAACATGTCGCTCCCCGATATCGAAGTCGTAAAAACCTATCTGCTACAACTCCAGAAAAATATTTGTGATGCACTCACCGCAGAAGATGGCGGCAAAACATTTGAAGTAGATGAATGGCAACGCGAGCAGGGCGGCGGTGGAAAAAGTTGTGTGCTGGCCGATGGCAATATATTTGAAAGTGCCGGCATAAATTTTTCCCACGTGTTTGGTGGCAAGTTACCCGCATCTGCAACTGCACATCGCCCGGAACTTGCAGGCCGTTCGTTTCAGGCAATGGGCGTGTCATTAGTGATTCATCCAAAAAATCCATACATTCCAACATCACATGCAAATGTGCGATTTTTTATTGCCGAAAAAGACGGCGAAGATCCGGTGTGGTGGTTTGGCGGAGGCTTTGATTTAACCCCGTATTATGGTTTTGAAGAAGATGCAAAACACTGGCATCAAATTTCCAAAGATGCCTGCGATCCCTTCGGCGAAGAGGTTTTTCCTAAATATAAAAAATGGTGTGATGAATATTTCTATTTAAAACATCGCGACGAACCCCGCGGCATAGGTGGTTTGTTTTTTGATGATTTAAATGAGTGGGGCTTTGAGAAAAGTTTCGCGTTTATGCAGAGTGTAGGTGAGCATTATATAAAAGCATATTTGCCGATTGTGCAAAAACGTAAAGCTATGGAATACGGAGAGCGTGAACGCGATTTTCAATTGTATCGTCGTGGACGCTATGTAGAATTTAATTTAGTTTACGATCGCGGCACATTGTTTGGTTTGCAATCCGGCGGGCGCACCGAATCTATTTTAATGTCGATGCCACCGAATGTGCGTTGGCGTTATAACTGGCAGCCCGAAGCGGGCAGTGCGGAGGCAGAGTTGTATGAAAAATATTTGAAGCCGCGGGATTGGGTTTGATTCTTTAATAAATATTACATAGAAATCGATAGGTGATTATCAGGCTTTTCCACTAAGTATCAATAATGTCGCCAGTCAAAAACCAGACGAATACCCACTCCCCAAATCGTATCCATGGTTTGGGGAACACCCTGAATAATAATCGGCGAATTATTTTGCGGAACATCAGCACTGGCGAATAACTGAAAAACCATAGATGAGCTCTGGTTTGATGAGAATGAACGATAAGGTCGATATTCGAGTATCGGAAAATCAAACAGTATTGATTTAAGTTCGCTTAACTGAATAGAGTCGTTTGGCGAGTCTGGTGGGATAATTAATTGATTGGAGTTGTCACGATTATAAAAAGTTGCACCAATCTCTCTGCCGAGTACAAACTGGAAGCGCCCTATAGAAGTTGCCATGCCATTTTGCCAGGGTATAAGCCCGCCATTACCGGCAGTTGCCGCTATATTGGTATAAGCGCTTTCGTTAAAAAGATAAAGGGGTGAGAGTAATAGCAGGTCCACGGGGATGATATAGAATGGCATTCGAATACGCGCTGTTAAGTTTGAGCGCGCAGGTATCGCTGCGCTTATCGAGCCGGCTTGCGAGGCTTCAGGTGAGTCATTAAATTTATTGCTTGATGCCGAATCGCTACGATAACCGATAGAGATAAAGACTAGCCCGTCACCTGCTTCATCCATAATATCATCCATACCAAAGCCAGCACGCAATGAAAGATCGAGACCGGTTATAGTGCCGCTGTCTTCCTGAAAATCAAAAAAACCACCCTCAATAGCTCTTATATCCAGAGAACCCGCCAGACCAATAAAGGGGCCTACTTCACTTCGAAAGCGCGGTAGTGAGCCAAGCTCAGAGCTGAGCCCAGGCATGGGTGTAGGTAAAATAGCCTCAGACAGAGCCGGTGCATATTTGCTGATATCATTATCATTGTGTATTGGCAGTTGGTTTTCGTTACAGACATTAAAATTATTCGCGTCTGCTGAAGACAGGGGCTCATAAGCCTGGAAATATCCACTATCTCGGCCCACTGTATAATCTAGTACCTGTTGCAGGCTTGTGCTTATAGCTCTGGCAGCCAATTCCATATCCTGTGGTCGCATATGTGCATCACCCATTAAAACAACCGGAAATGCCTCACGCTCCCAGGTATAAACTTCCAGGCCATGTTTATTGTAATAATTATGTGTGCCCATGCGCTGCGATACTTCACCCCAGGTGCCGGCAACGTGTCCGGCAGCAAAAATATCTTCAAGAAAATGCAGTGCAAAACCCTCATCGGCTAACATATTGCGAGCAATGTTCTGGCGCTGTTCGGTTGTTAGTTGTGGTTCATTGGCAAGACGGCTGGCTTTTTTGAGTGCCTGAATATGGTAATGGGCATAAACACCCATGGCATTCATTTCAGAACCGGGTTGTAAAGCAAGTTTGGTATACTCCATATTGGTTATATTTGCGGCAGGCCGTGCAATTAAAAAATGCGCGGTGTTTGAGTTTGCACGGCTTGCATATTGTGGGTCTGCTCTAAGTAATTGAATGTCAGCTCTGTGCAGGGCATTTAAACGATTGGCCCTATTTTCCTGTTTGTGCATCTGGTCTTCAATGGTTTCTGCCCCAGATAGCAATTGCGCATCTCCAAATTTTTCTACGGGAATAAATGCAAATTCGTTCTTTAATTGTGCAGACACTTTGGCAATATCTAATAGCCAGTTTTCAGTGAAAATTGTATTCAGCATTTCATTGCTAGAGCAGGAGTGGTCACCGGCAATGGCGCTGAATGCAGCCCAGTCAAGACACTTAGTTTGTGTGCCCTGATCTAACTCCGCAGCATTTGTACAAAGTTTTGTTTCATAACCCGTGCGACTTTCTTGCCACAACTGATCTAATTCTACCTGATGCTCAGCACTGAGGAATTGTATTGCCTGCATGGCTATATCTCGATGCTCAGAGTAAACCCATGCATATGAAGAAACAGGGTTAGACAAAGATATAACCGCCAGAACGATTAATGGCGAATGTTTGATAAATTTCATTTTAGACGAGATATTCATGAGTATGGTGAAGTGATGTTTTTTGCTTTCATAGCTAACTAATTTATAAGTTTATTAAACTTTTATATAGTATTATTTTATTTACATTAACAATAGTTAACGAAACTTGCTAGCCATTGCTTCGGATTCGCGAAAAATGGAGTCTGTTTAAAATTTCGCGCGGCGATGTAATTGAACAGGGCTCGTTTAGTACTAAGTTAATCTGAAATAGCTTGTATCTAAGCTGACATATTAAATTGCAGATTTAAATGAGCGCTTACAATGGCTGTATTTTGTTTTTTCAGAATCTAATGAAAAATTATTTTCATTTACCGCTCAGGCTTACCCGGGTTTTGCATTTATTCCCTCTGGAGCCAGCAGAAAATTGTAT